>Ga0207966_1000264_pt1 | contig 29808 bp, 20 predicted proteins | sample Knorr_S23_td_NAD_FD_185611 | JGI IMG/M metagenome (GOLD analysis project Ga0207966, IMG submission 185611) | Marine microbial communities from Southern Atlantic Ocean transect - Knorr_S23_td_NADW_ad_2500m_LV_B (SPAdes) (version 2) | ecosystem: Environmental > Aquatic > Marine > Oceanic | place...
GGGCGCACTTCCCAGGACGGCAGCCGCCCGGCCAAGGGGCACGCTCCAAGTCAACTACCTCGTCCCGGCGATTCTCTGCACCCTCTTTTGCTGTCTGCCGTTTGGCATTGCCGGAATCCTGTTTGCCGTCCAGGCCAACTCCAAGGTGCAACAGGGCGACATCGACGGCGCAGCGGCCGCTGCGTCCAAGGCCAAGCTGATGTGCCTCCTGAGTTTCGTGCTGGGCTTGATCAGCCTCATCTGGTTTTTCAGCAGCGGCGAGTTCAACCGGATACTGCAAGAGATGCAGGAAACGATGCCGCGCTGATCGCGGCTACTTGGCCAAGCCGGCCAGCTTGCTGAACAACTCCGCTTTGTCAGCCAAGTGCTCCGCTGGGTGATCGTTCGACAGCCAACCGAAACCGTTGCCATAAGCGGGACCGTTGACGACGCAGCCGTTGGTTTGGTTTTCGACGATCTGCGTTTGCCCCTGGCCAAGCGCCGAGTCGCGGTCGCCATCGACCTCGTACTTCCAGCCCAGCAAAAGTGCTTCCGCAAACCACTCGCGCAGGCTGGCGATGATCTTCGGCGTCGGCTTGAGTTCGAGCAGCAGGTCGCCATCGCGGGTGCTGTGTTTGCCCACGTTCAGCGGCTTGAGTTGCCCGTCGTCGGCGCGTCGAAAAATCTGGCCAACGGCAAAGTCGCTCACGGCGGCGGCGTGAAACACCGCGCCCGCGCCTGGCTCCGCCCTGGCCAAGCGCTCCAGTTTTTCAGCCAAGTCGGCTGTGGTTGTAAATTGTTGCAAGCCAACGCCTTCAGGCATCTCTGTGTGGGTGGCCGAGCGGCCGCGCAGCAGAGTCACCTCGTGGCCGTCGGCGGCCAGGCGCTTGGCCAGGCCGGTGCCAAGTTGGCCGGTCGAGTGGTTGGTCAACCGGCGAACCTGGTCGATTGGCTCGTAGGTCGGGCCGGCGGTGACAATGCAGTGCATGGGGCTTGTCGCTTGGCCAAGCGTCGTCGGTTACGGTAGCGTTTTCGAGGCCATCATCTCGCGCAGCTTGAGTGAGTCGCTCGTCGGCGGTTGGCAGGCGGTGCCTGTGCAGAGGTACACGGCTGACACTTTTTCCTCCGGCAGCGTCTTGGCGAATTCCTCCACCGGCCCGGCGACGCCGAGCACGACTTTGTTGGGTTGATACGCGGCATGCGCGGCGGCGATGAGGTCGCGCGCCCCGGCGGACTTGGGGTCGCCGGTGATCACGGCGCGGCGCGGTTCGTGCACGAGGAAGTCGAGCGCCTGCAACAGGTACGGCACGGCGCTTGGCCCGTTGGTCATGTTGTCGCTGAAAAGCAGCAGCGACTTTTCGGCCATGTCGGTGAACTCCTTTTGGTCGGTGATTTTCCCGAGCCGAAGCAGCGCGAGCGCGGCGACCGAGTTGCCGGAGGGCACTGCGCCGTCGTAGTCCTCCTTCACCTTCAGGATGAGGTTTTTGGTGTGGACGCTCTGCCAAAAGCCGCCGTTGGCCTCGTCGTAAAACTTGGCCTTCATTGTGCCGGCGAGGTCGATGGCAAACTGCAGATGTTTCGGCTCGAGCGTGGTCTCGTACAGGTGCAGCACGCCGTCGATCAGGAAGGCGTAGGCGTCGAGCAACTGCACGTCGTCGCGTTTGCCCTCGCGCCAGCGATGGTAGAGCGTCTTGCTTTCGGCGTCCCACAGTTCGCGCCGCAAAAAGGCGAGGTTCGCCTCGGCGGCTTCGAGGTATTTCGGCTCGCCAAGGATGACTGCGGCGCGGGCGGTCGCGCCGAGCATGAGGCCGTTCCATGAGGAGAGTATCTTGTCGTCGAGATGCGGCCGCACGCGCTTGGCCCGGACGTCGAACATTTTTTGAGTGGCCGAGTCGAGCAGCTTGCGCTCGTCGCCGCTGAGCTTGGGATCGACGATGCTGAGGACGTTCTGGCCCTTGAGCGGATCGGGGTCGCTGTGATCCTCGAAATTGCCGTGGGCCGTGATGCCGTAGCGGCGTTTGGCCAGGGCGAACTCGTCCGGCGTGAGCAGTGACTTCAGTTCGGCCTCGGTCCAGCAGTAGAATTTGCCCTCCTTGCCCTCGCTGTCGGCGTCCTCGGCGGAGTAGAAGCCGCCGCCCTCATGGAGCATATCACGAAGGATGTAGCGGAGAATGTCGCGGGCGACGTCGGCGTGCTTTTTCTCGCCGCTGATGAGGTGGGCGTCGAGGTAGAGGTGGAGCAGTTGCGCGTTGTCGTAGAGCATTTTCTCGAAGTGCGGCACGAGCCATTTCTCATCGACCGAGTACCGCGCGAAACCGCCGCCGATCTGGTCGTACATGCCGCCGGCCGCCATTTGGTCGCACGTGTGCAGCACCATGCGTATGCCATCCTGGTCGCCGGTGCGGTGGGCGTGGCGCAGCAGCATCAGCGGCAGGCTGGGCCGGGGGAACTTGGGCGCGTTGCCGAAGCCGCCGAAGCGCGGGTCGTATTGCGACTTGAACTGGCCGACCGCCTTGTCGAGCCAGAGCGGATCGAGCTTGATGTTGGCCTTGGCTTTCAGCGTTATGCTCTCGCCGATGCGTTGGCTGATGTCGTTGGCCGAGGCCAGAATTTCGTTGCGCTGGGTTTTCCACGCCGTGCCAAGCTGTGACAGCACATCGGTGAAACTCGGCCGGCCAAACTTGCTCTCCGGCGGGTAATAAGTGCCGCCGTAAAACGGTTTGAGATCTGGTGTGAGCCAGACATTGAGCGGCCAGCCGCCGCTGCCGGTCGTGAGCTGCACGAAGGTCATGTAGATTTTGTCCACGTCCGGCCGTTCCTCGCGGTCGAGCTTGATGCAGACGAAATGCTCATTCATCACCTTCGCCGTCGCCTCGTCCTCGAACGACTCGCGCTCCATCACATGGCACCAGTGACAGGTCGAGTAGCCGATGCTGAGAAAAATCGGCTTGTTCTCGTCGCGCGCCTTCTTGAACGCCTCCTCACCCCACGCGTACCAGTCCACCGGGTTGTGCTGGTGCTGCTGCAGGTAGGGCGACGCCTCGTTGGCCAGGCGGTTGGTGTGTTTCGGCTTGGGTTCCTCCTGGGGCGGCTTGGGTTCGGTCACGGTTACGGTAGGCTGGGGTGGGGCGGGCTTGGTCTCCGCCGGAGCGGCGGCGGTGTCTTCCGGTGCGCCGCTTGGCTGGCAGCCGGTCAAGGCGAAGCCAGCCAGAGTGGCGCTTAACAGGGTCAAGGTGGGTCGGTGCCTTTTCACGGCGGCCAACCTTACGGCCTGTCTGGTGAGCGGCAAAGCCGGAAAAGGAGTTTCAAGTTTCGAGCGGGGACGCAGATTTTGGGGATTCAAACGGATTTACAGGATGAGATCCAGAAATCTGTGTGAATCCGTGAAATCCGTGTCCCAATCTCTTTACCTCTTAACGCTCAGCGCAGCTTGGCCAAGCGGGCGACGAACGACTCGGCCATGCGCTCGATGTTGTGGGTTTGCACGGCGGCCTGGCGGCCGGCGGCGGCGCACTTGGCCAAGCGCTCGCGGTCGAGCAGCAACTGCCCGATCGCATCGGCCAAGGCGGCGGCGCTGCCTTTTTCGCAGATCACACCGGCTTGGTTTTGCTCAACCATCTCCGGGAAACTGGCGTCGTCAGGCGCCACGACCGGCACGCCGCTGGCCATCGCCTCGACCACGTACAGGCCGAACGCCTCGCCGAACGCCGCCGGCACACTGAGCACGGTGAGCCCTCGGTAAAACGCCAGCTTCGCGTCGCGGTCGAGGTTCGGCCGGAAGCTTGCCTCGCCGAGCAGGCCGGCGGCCCGGAGCCGCTGCTTTTGTTCCGCGACGAATGCCTTGTCAAACGGCTGGCAGCCGCCGCCGACTGCCAGCTTGAGTCCCGGCACTTGGCCGGTTTGCTTCAGGCGGATGAACGCATCGACGAGCGTGTCGAGTCCCTTCTCCGGGCACATGCGGGCGAAGTAGCCGAGCACCGGCGGGTCGTCCGGCAGGGCGCTTGGCTCGAAGCCGTCGAGGTTGATGCCGTTGTGGATGTGCTCGAGCTTGTCGGCGGGGATTCCGGCGCGCTGGGCCATGGTGTCGGCGTAATAGCGGGTCGGCGCGATGAACAGGTCGATGTCAGCAATGCGCTCGCGAAGCTCGGCCCAAGTGTCCTCGCGCTGCGGGCTGGGCAGCGAGTCAAGAAACGCGTCCTCGCCCTCGAGCAGGCAGACCACCGGCACGCCGAGCTCCTGCCGGATGCGCTTGGCCAGACCGGTGATCAATGCGTTTGAGAGGCAGACGACATCCGGCTGCTCGTGTTCCTTGAGCCAGGCGATGAGCTGCTCGAGTTCGCGCGCCTGGTGGCCCGACTCGCCGCGCATCATCGAGAGCGTCAGGTCGCCGACGTCCGCGCCGCGGGTTTTGCCGGCGAAGTTGCCGAGCCAGTTGAGCAGCCACCCGGCGGTGAGCATGCGCCGGAGCCAGTTCGGCGCTTTTTTGAAGCAGTTGAACTTCTGCGCGAGATACACGTTCAACCCGCTGAAGAAGAGTGGCGTACCTTTGCTTTGGTCCGCCTCATCCAGCGTGAGCGGGAGGTACAGCGGAACCATCAGCGCATGGTGGCCCATCCGCCTGAGCTGCGCCACGAGGGCGTTGTCGCGGAAACAGTTTCCGCAATACATGCCCCCGGCGCCGGGTGTTATCTGGACAATATTCAAGCCGCTGACTGGCTGCCTCCGAGGGGCGGCAGTCTTTCCGAAGACCCCCCGCTTGGCCAGCAGAAACGCCGGAGCAATCGTGCAACTGAAAACTTGAAAGCCGGCTTGGCCGGGCGCACCGTCTGCCGACCAAGCAAATGACTTGTCGCAAGTTTACCATCATGCTCGCGCTGTGCCTGACTGCCGCCGCCCACCCCTTGGCCAAGCCGAATGTTCTGCTCATTGTCTCTGATGACCAGGGCTATCGCGACCTCGGCTGCTTTGGCTCCGGCGAAGTGCGGACGCCGCACCTCGACCGACTCGCTGCGGGTGGCATCAGGCTCACCAGTTTTTACGTCGCCTGGCCCGCGTGCACGCCGTCTCGCGGCGCGCTGCTCACCGGCCGCTACCCACAGCGCAACGGCATTTACGACATGATCCGCAACGAGGCGCCCGATTACGGTTACCAATACAAGCCGGGCGAATACGAGGCCACCTTCGAGCGCATCGGTGGCATGGACACGCGCGAGGTGCTGCTGCCGCGCGTACTGAAAAGCGCCGGCTACGTGAGCGGTATTTTTGGCAAATGGGATCTCGGTGTGCACAAACGCTTTCTGCCGCTGGCTCGCGGCTTCGATGATTTTTACGGCTTCGTCAACACCGGTATCGACTACTACACCCACGAGCGTTACAGCGTGCCGTCGATGTACCGCAACAACTCGCCCACCACCGCTGACAAGGGCACTTACTGCACCGACCTTTTCGAGCGTGAAGCCGTGCGGTTTCTTGAGGTCAATCACCGGAAACCATTTTTCCTCTACGTGCCGTTCAACGCCCCGCACGGTGCGTCCAATCTTGACCCCACGATCCGTGGCGGGGCGCAGGCGCCGGGTCGGTTCAAGGGAATGTACCCCAAGCTACAGGAGCAGGTGGGCACCGAGCAGCGCTCGCGCTACGGCAAAACCCACACGGTGCCTAATCGTGCTGCGCGGCGACTGGAGTTCGTCGGCTCCGTAACGGCGATGGATGCCGCCATCGGCAGGCTGCTCGATCTGCTGGACGAATACGGGATCGTCGACAACACGATTGTCATTTTTTTCAGCGACAATGGCGGCGGCGGTTCGGCGGACAACGCGCCCCTGCGCGGCCGGAAAGGCCAAATGTTCGAGGGGGGCATTCGCGTGCCCTGTATTGTCAAGTGGCCCGGCAAAATCCCAGCCGGCGCAACGAGCGATGAATTTCTGACCTCGCTGGAAATCTTTCCGACGCTCTGTGCCGCCACCGGCGCCGCGCCGCCCAAGGGCGTGGCGCTTGACGGCTTCGACATGCTCCCCGTGCTGCAGGGCAGGCGGGCATCGCCGCGCGCCGAGATGTTTTGGCAGCGCAAACTCGACAAGGCCGCCCGGGTCGGCCACTGGAAATGGGTGGAGAGCTCGCGCGGCAACGGCCTCTTCGATTTGCGCCACGACATTGGCGAACGCCGCGACCTCTCCAAGGAGCGCCCGGAGATTTTGAGGAGGGTACAGGCCCGGTTCGCCAACTGGAAAAAGCAAATGCAGGCCGCCGAACCGCGTGGGCCATTCCGAGATTTCTGAGCAACCTTGTATGGCAGCAATAGTATGAAAGTGTGCATTGAATCATGAAAAAACCACTAACTCCTTGGCTTCTGTTTTTTGTCGTTGGCCTCCCTTTGGCCAAGCCGGTTGGGCAAGGGGCGGACCCGGCTGCCAAGCCGAACGTGCTCTTCATCGTCATCGATGATCTCAACGATTGGGTCGGCTGTCTCGATGGGCATCCGCAGGCCCGCACCCCGAACATCGACCGCTTGGCCAAGCGGGGCACCTTGTTCGTCAACGCCCATTGCCAAGGGCCTATCTGCGGGCCGTCCCGGGCGTCCCTCCTTTCCGGTTACTATCCCCATGTCACGGGTGTCTACCAACAGCCCGCGGGCAAGGCCATGGAGCAGGACAAGACCTTCTTCCACGGCCAGATGGTTTCGCATTGCTTCGCCGATCATGGTTACCGGACGCTGGCGGTCGGCAAGATCACCCACGGGTATCCGGCCAAGCTGGCCTTTGATTCCTATGGCAGCAAGTTCGACGGCTCCGGCCCCAAGCCGTCCGGCGGGAGGCGTTTCAACTACCATTTGCCCGACGTGCCGTGGACAGGCACCCAGACCGACTGGGGTGCCTTTCCCGAGAAGGACGACGACATGAGCGACCACAAGTCGGCCGACTGGGCCGTGGAACGCCTCGCCGGGGAGAGCAAGGAGCCGTTCTTCCTCGCCGTTGGTTTTATTCGGCCGCACGTCCCGTTCTACGTCCCCCAAAAGTGGTTCGACCTTTTTCCGCTGGACGCCGTGCAGTTGCCGCCTGTCCACAATAATGATCTTCTCGACGTGCCCGAGATTAGCCGCCGCATCCATGAACTGCCGAAGTACCCCAAGCTCGCCTTTCTGCAGAGGAACGACAACGAGCAGTTTCGCAAATGCGTCCAGGCATATCTGGCCTGCGTGGCCTTTGTGGATCACCAGGTCGGCCGCGTACTCGACGCCCTGGACAAGGGGCCGCATGGCGGCGATACCGTCGTCGTTCTGTTCAGCGATCACGGCTACCATCTCGGTGAAAAGGATCGCGTGAGCAAGCACAGCCTGTGGGAGGAATCGGCGCGGGTGCCTCTCGTCGTCGTCCCGGCCAAGTCGCAGGGCAGGCAGTTCGGTAAAGCGGGGCAGCTTTGCTCCAAGCCGGTCGGGTTGATCGACCTTTATCCGACGATGCTCGAGATGTGCGGTTTGCCGGCCAAAAAGAGCAACCAAGGCGACAGCTTGGTTCCGTTGCTCAGGAATCCCTCGGCGGACTGGCGGTTTGCCACGCTGACCACCTACGCCCGCGGCAATCATTCATTGCGCTCCGAGCGCCACCGCTACCTGCGCTTTGAGGATGGCTCCGAGGAACTCTACGACCACGCCGACGATCCCAACGAGTGGGTCAACCTGGCGGCCCGTCCCAAATACGCCAAGTTGCTCAAGCAATTCCGCAGGGAATTACCCACAAAGGAAGCCCCGTACCACCCGGCTGTCCGGAGCGGCGCCGTCAATGCCTGGTTCGCGGAACACCTCCGCCGTCACGGCGTGAAGTGACCGTCCGTGTTTCGGCGGTCCCGCGAGTTGTTTTGGCACACGACAAAATAGGTCTTGAACTTTTGGTCGTCGATGGTTCTTTTGCCGGTTAGCCGGGTTGGGTGACTTTTGCCCGGATTAGTTTTCATGAAAAAAAAGAGAGCCTTCACATTGATTGAACTGCTGGTGGTCATCGCGATCATAGCGATCCTTGCCGCCATGCTGTTGCCGGCGTTGGCGCGGGCCAAGGCCAAGGCGCAGGAGGCGTACTGCGTCAACAACAACAAACAGATCCTTCTCGCCGGCAAGATGTACACCTCCGACAACGACGACAAAAACGTCGTGATCTTCGTGCACCCGCCCTTTTCAAAAGTGTTCCACACCTGGTACGAGCTGCTCGATCCGTACCTGAACACGACCAATATCCTCGTCTGCCCGTCGCGCAAGGGTAAACGCATCAAGACCACCCACGTCGGCGGCACGCCCTTCCCGTATCCCGTGGCCACCGACTACGCGATGAACCACGTGCTGGGAGGCGAGTTGAGCCACTGGGTCAACTACGTGCACACGAAGGATTCCAACGTGAAAAACCACTCGAAAGTGGTGTACCTCGTGGACTCCGGCGTGCAGGCCAACGCTAGCAAAAACCCGAGTGTCGATGTGAATTCAACCACAAAATTGGGCGCGTTCATGATCGGCGATCCCGCCGTGATGATCAACGGCTCCGGCTGCCCGCCGTGCATGACCGGCCTGGGCAACCCGTGGTGGGGCGGCCCACATCTGCGGCACGGCGGGCGCAGTGTCAACTCGCTCTCCGACGGGCACGTCGAGGCGATGAAACCGTTCTGGTTTCACGCCAGGACGCCCTGGCTGAACCCAGCCTTCGGCGGCCAGTGAGCCGACATCGTCTGAGTCGATACTTGCATTGATTTTAGCAATGATGTGAAAACGCACGGTTGCGGTATATTCCCCGGGTGTGGCGCAGGCAAGCGATTTCCGCCGACAGAAAAGCAACGGTAGCAAATTCTTGCCTGCAGAGCACTAAACGTAAAGATGAATTACTGAATGAAGCATCCGAAAGAATCCATGAAACAAAAAATAATTATCACCCTTTGGTCCGCGCTTTTCCTCCTCTGCGCTTTCACCGCATCCGCGGCTGACCGGCCCAATATCGTTTACATTATTTCCGATGACCAGGCATGGACCGATTATGGTTTTATGGGGCATCCTCACATCAGGACTCCCAATCTGGACAAGTTGGCCAGGCAAAGCGTTGTCTTCGAGCGCGGATACGTTCCGACTGCCCTTTGTCGTCCATCCCTGGCAACTTTGGCGACCGGGCATTTCGCCCACCGGCATGGCATAACGGGAAACGATCCATCACCCAAGTACGCCGAGCGCGGTTCCGAATTATACAACCAACGCCGGGCCAAGCTCATTTCCTATCTCGACCAGTTCGACACCCTGCCCGAGCTGCTCGCCGAACGCGGTTATCTCAGCCACCAAAGCGGAAAATGGTGGGAAGGAAGTTACAAGCACGGTGGATTCACCCATGGGATGACCCGGGGATTTCCGGAACGCGGCGGTCGCCATGGTGACGACGGCCTGAAGATCGGTCGGGAAGGAATGGAACCGATCGAAAAATTCGTTGACCATGCCGTTGCGGAAAAAAAGCCCTTCTTTCTCTGGTATGGCGTGTTTCTCCCCCATACTCCGCATAATCCTCCGCAACGCCTTCTCAAAAGGTACAAGGAACAGGGCCTTCCCATTAGCGTTGCCAAGTATTATGCCTGCTGTGAGTGGTTTGACGAAACCTGCGGACAGCTCATCGACATTCTTGAGAAACGAAACCTCCGGGACGATACCTTGATCGTATACGTTACCGACAATGGCTGGATCCAAAATCCAAAAAGAAACGGATATGCGCCTCGCTCCAAGCAGACGCCCTACGAGGGCGGGGTTCGCACACCCATCATGTTCTCCTGGCCGAACGGCGGCCTTGATCCCGCAAAGCGCCCCGAACTCGTATCTTCCATCGATCTCTTCCCCACCGTGCTTGCCGCTGCGGGCGCTCGAATTCCCAATGACGTGCCTGGCGTGAATCTCCTGGAAAATCTTCAGAAAAAGCGCCCCATCAAGCGCTCGGGTATCTTCGGGGAAAGTCTTGCCCATGACATCGCAGATATCAAAAAACCCGAAGCCTCGCTTCTTTTTCGATGGCGGATCGAAGGCAAATGGAAGTTGCTCTTAACCTACGACGGTGAAGTGAATCGTTACCAAAGCACTCATCCCCGAACCGAGAAACACCCCCAACTTTTCGACCTGTCAAAGGATCCCCATGAAAAGACGAACCTTGCAAAAAAACATCCCGAGGTTGTCGCTGACCTGGCTGCGAAGATTGCCGAATGGTGGCCGGTCAAGGAACGAAAAGTCATTACCAAATACGAATGACCTCCCAATCCGAACCCCCATGCTAAACCCAATTTGGTGAAGAAGCTCAAGCAAGAGATCGACCGGCCGATTGCCCAGCTAATCCGCGACTTGGAGAAACGGGGTCTGCTCGACCGTACCTTGGTCATCATCGCCAGCGAATTTTGCCGCGACATGATGATCGAGGGCGTTCCGGGCTCCAACGCGAAAGGTCAATCCCGTCTCAGTCGAAGACCTTCATGCCACCATTTTTACCACGATGGGCATCAGCCCAAAGACAGCTTACGAGTTCGAGAAACGCCCATTTTTTCTTACCAAAGATGTGATGGGAAAACCGGCAATGGACATCTTTACCTGACCTGCTCATGAGAATTCGATCCACCTTGGCATCCATTGTGTTGATCCTCCCAGTCTTCGCCGTGCCTCTGTTGACCACTTTCGCATTGGGAGAGGAACCGGATCCACTGAGCTTCAATCGCGACGTCCGTCCGATCCTTTCAGATAATTGCTTTGGTTGCCACGGACCGGCAGCGAAGGACGTGAAAGCGGGGCTGCAACTTCATTCATTCGAGTCGGCGACGGCGCTGCTCGGAAAGGGGGAGGATCGCCAAGCGCTGGTCCCCGGAGACCGCAAGGCAAGCGAGCTGTGGAAGCGCATCACTTCGAGGGATCCGGATGAGAAGATGCCTCCTCCGGACTCAAACCATCGGCTCACCCCAGGGCAGATCGAAGTCCTCGGGCAGTGGATTGACCAGGGCGCGGAGTACGAGGGACACTGGGCATTCCAAGCGCTGAAGGCAGCACAGGGAGCATCGATCGATTCGCTGATCCGAGTTCGCCTCGACGGGACTGGATTGCGCCCGGCACCGCCCGCCGATCGGGCGACCTTGTTGCGCCGAATCACCCAGGATCTTACCGGTTTGCCGCCGCCGCCGGAGGAACTCGACGCATTCCTTGGGGATCACAAACCGGATGCCTACGAACGGGTGGTCGATCGGCTTCTCCGGTCGCCAGCCGCCGCCGAACGCCTCGCTGTCGACTGGCTAGACGGGGCGCGTTATGCGGACACAAACGGCTACTCGATCGATGACCACCGCGACATGTGGATCTGGCGCGACTGGGTGCTCAATGCCTTCCTCACCAACAAGCGCTTCGACGAGTTCACGGTCGAGCAGATTGCTGGAGATTTGTTGCCGGGCGCCACCGAGCAGCAACGCGTCGCCACCGGGTTCTTGCGAAACAGCATGAACACGCACGAGGGCGGAACGATCCCCGAGGAATACCGGGTGATCTACAACGTCGATAAGGTCGATACGGTCGCCACGGTGTTCATGGGGCTAACCATGAAATGTGCGCAGTGTCACGATCATAAATACGACCCGATCTCGCAGAGGGAGTTCTACCAGTTTTACGCGTTCTTCAACCAATCTAGCGAACCGGGCAGCGGTGCGACCAACGCCAACACGGGGCCGCTGATCGAGGCGGGTTCAGCGATCTGTCCACCCGAGCGGGTGAAGCGGGACGCCGCCGTGCGTATTGCCGAATTGAAGCGCCTCCGCGCTGTGCCCCCGGCGCGCATCGCGGCGCAGCGTGACCGGTGGGAAACGAAGCAGCTGGCGAGCCTCGGGCTGCTCAAAAGTGGCGGAGCAGTCGCGAAGAAGTTGGTTCTGTTCCCGCAAGATCAACCGTCGTGGATTTGGTCTGCCGCGGACAAAACTGCCGAGTCGGTCGAGTTCGAACGCCGGTTCAACTTGGAAGCCATTCCGGCCGAGGCGCGACTATGGGTCACCTGTGACAATGCTTGCGAGGTGGAAATCAATGGCCGGTCGATCGGTTCATCTGATGATTGGACCAGGCCGAAGGTTTTCGAAGCCCGCGGACTGAAAGCCGGCGACAACACCATCGCCGTGCGCGCGACGAACATTGGCGCTAGCCCAGCGGGGCTGTTGTTGAGCTTGGCGATGCGAGCGGCGAATGGCGAGGAGTGGCACGTCGTCACCGACAAGAAATGGCAGGCGAGGTTGCCGGTTTTGGGGGCGGCCGGGACAAAGTGGGAGCCAGCCGCGGAACTCGCCAAACATGGCGGCGGCGCATGGGGAACGCTGTATGGCAAGGAGCCATCGGACGCTGGACCCGATGCGCTCCACCAGGCGCTGGGCATGGCCAAGCCGGATCGCACGACCGAACATTGGGCAACGATCAACACCGCGTTCGCGGAGATGCAGCCGGCCTTCAAGACCTTGACGAACCAGCTGGACCTCGAGGAGAAAATCTTGCGCAAGGCCGCCGACACGGGGCGAACGACCGTGATGGTGATGGACTTCAAGCCGCGCAAGACGCACATCCTGACCCGCGGTGCCTACGACCAACCCGGGGCCGAGGTGAGCGCAGGAACGCCTTCGATTCTTCCTCCCATGGGTGCAACGGGGACCCAAAACGGTAAACGGACACGTCTAGATCTCGCGTATTGGCTGGTGGATCCAGATCACCCGCTCACCTCGCGCGTCATCGTCAACCGCTACTGGCAGATGCTGTTCGGGACCGGTCTGGTGAAAACCGCCGAAGACTTCGGCACGCAGGGCGAGTTCCCCTCGCATCCCGAACTACTCGACCGGCTGGCGGCAGATTTCGTCGCCAGTGGCTGGGATCTGCGTCGCCTGCTGCACCAGATGGTGATGTCGGAGACCTACCGTCAACAGTCCGCGGCGACACCGGAACTGCTGGAGAAGGATCCCTACAACCGCCTGTTGGCGCGTGCGCCGCGGTTCCGGTTGGCGGCGGAGTTCGTGCGCGACGGCGCGCTCGCGGCGAGCGGCCTGCTGAACGACGATCTCGGCGGCCCGAGCGTGCACCCCTACCAGCCCGACGGCCTGTGGGAACAGGTGAGCCACTACGGCTACCCGAAGCCGTTCAGCTCGCAGAAGTTCCTGCCCGGCAGCGGTCGCGCACTCTATCGGCGCAGCCTCTACACCGCGTGGAAGCGAACCTCGCCGCCACCGAGCATGGCGATCTTCGACGCCCCGAGCCGCGAGACCTGTAGCGTCCGACGCCTCAATACCAACACGCCACTGCAGGCGCTGGTGCTGCAGAACGACCCGCAATTCCTCGAGGCGGCGCGCGCCCTCGGAGACCTCATGGCGGCAGCGGGCTCGCCGCAAGACGGGATCGATCTCGGAGCCAAACGGGTTCTAGGCAGAGCGCCGACGACGAAGGAACGGGACGTTCTCTCGGCCGCGCTGGTCCGCTACCGGCAGGCTTACCAATCGCAGGCGGAGAAGGCGCGCCAATTGCTAGCCTCTGCTGGGGCACCGGGCAGTGGCGATCCCGTGCAAGTCGCGTGGACGCTGGTCGCCAGCACTTTGCTAAACATGGACGAGGCCGTGACAAGACAATGATCAACGACGACACCAAAACTCTACTATCGCGCCGCGCCTTCCTCGGGCAGTCCGGCATTGGGCTCGGAGCTCTGGCGGCGACGTCATTGCTCAACGAAGCCTCCGCCGGGCAATCAGGAAACCGCGAGTTGCCGCATTTCCCCGCAAAGGCGAAACGCGTCATCTACCTATTCCAATCCGGCGGTCCGTCGCACATCGACCTGCTCGATCATTCCCCCGCGTTCGGGAGACTGCACGGCAGCGAGTTGCCGGACAGTGTCCGCGGTGGCCAGCGCGTGACCGGGATGACTGCTGGCCAGAAGAAATTTCTGGTGTGTGGTCCGGTATCGCCGATGAAGCAGCGTGGCCAATTCGGGACGTGGATGAGCGACCTCGTCCCGCACACTGCTGACATTGCCGACAAGATCACGGTGATCAACTCGATGCACACGGAGGCGATCAACCACGACCCGGGCATCACTTTGATCAACACCGGCTCGCAGATCCCGGGGCGCCCGAGCCTCGGCGCGTGGGCGAGCTACGGCCTGGGGAGCGCGAATGCGGACATGCCCGCCTACATCGTGTTGCTCTCGCAGGGCAACGGCAAGAACCCTGGCCAACCGATCTTCTCGAGGCTCTGGGGAAGCGGAATCCTACCCTCGAACCATCAGGGGGTATTGATGCGTAGCGGTAAGAATCCGCTCCTCTACCTCAAAGATCCAAGTGGGCTCAATCGCCCGACCCGGCGTGAGATGCTCGATGATCTCGCCGCGCTCAACGAGGGCTCGTTCGCGCGCTTCGGCGACCCCGAGATCCAGACACGCATTGCCCAATACGAGATGGCCTTCCGCATGCAGACCGCGGCGCCAGAGATCGTCGACCTGTCGGACGAGCCCGAGAGCACCTTCAAGCTCTATGGCGAGGACGCGCGCAGGCCCGGCACCTACGCCTACAATTGCCTGCTCGCCAGGCGCCTGGCCGAGCGCGACGTGCGCTTCGTGCAACTCTTCCACCGCGGCTGGGACCAACACGGCAGCCTCGTCCCACACTTGACCGCGCAGTGCAAAGACACCGACCAAGCCTCCGCGGCGCTCGTCACCGACCTCGAACAGCGCGGCCTGCTCGAAGACACGCTAGTGATCTGGGGCGGCGAGTTCGGGCGCACCAGCTACAGCCAGGGGGGGCTGGGCAACGGCCGCGACCACCACGGCCGCTGTTTCTCGATCTGGATGGCTGGCGGCGGCATCAAACGCGGCGGCGTCCACGGCGCAACCGATGAGTACTGCTACAACATCGTCAAAGACCCGGTGCATATCAACGACATGAACGCCACCATCCTGCACTGTATGGGGATCGACCACGAGCGTTTCACTTTCAAATTTCAAGGCCTCAACACCCGGCTCACCGGTGTCGAGGAGGCGCATGCGATCAAGCAGATTCTAGCCTAGCCATCAGATTGTTTCCCTCCCTCTACAACGACTGCTCGGATGAGCCCGAGCACGGCGGCGTGTTCGGCGCCTGCACATCAAAAGGCCCCACCACTACCGGCGCGGCCCATCCCGGCGCGGTAGCTTGGCCAAGCGGCACAGTCGCCCGCCACGGCAACCGCAGCCAGGGCCAATGTTGAGAGCAGACGCGCCATGGATGTTGGGCTGCTGGAGAGCGCTGCATTCATGCGGCAGCGGCATTGCAGATTGCGCTTGTGAGCCAAGGGCAATCTCATACCTTCGTCGCCATGAGTTCCTCCCGACGTGATTTCCTCAAGGCCTCCGCCGTCGCCCTTGCCGCCGGTCGTGTTGCCCAAGCCGAGCCTAGGCGGCAACTCAATGAAGATTGGATCAAGAGGGAAAATGAACGCGAGGGGGCCAGTGACTGGCAACTCACCCGGGTGCGGCCCGAGGGTTACAACAATCCGAACATCGAGGGTTACTGCTCGCGCCAGTCGGTTAAGGCCGGGGAGAGCATCGACGTGGCGGTGAGCACAGCGCCGGCAGCGCAGTTCACGATCGAGATTTTCCGAATGGGCTACTATGGAGGACGCGGTGCGCGCTCCATGAAAACACTCGGCCCGTTCAAGGGCAAAAAGCAGCCCAAGCCGCCCGTTGGAGAGAAACGCCTGCGCCGTTGCCGATGGGACCCGGTGGTGTCGCTGACGATCCCCCACGACTGGCCCAGCGGTGTGTACCTTGGCCGGTTGACCACCTTGCCGGACAAGGCAAACACACCGTACTGGCAGAGCTACGTGATTTTCATCGTGCGCGATGACCGTCCGGCGGATTTTCTGTTCCAGTGCAGCGACAACACGTGGCAGGCTTACAACAGATGGCCTGACAATTTCAGCCTTTACACGGACCCACGTGGTTCGCACGCGTTGGATGTGGCCGTGAGTTTTGACCGGCCCTATGCGAAGTACTCACAGATATTTGAGCGACCGCTCTCAACTGGATCAGGCGAGTTTTTGCTGTGGGAATATCCGCTGGCTTACTGGATGGAAAAGCATGGCTACGATGTCACGTACTGCTCCAACAGCGACTGCCTCGACGCCGGACAAATCACGCGCTGCAATACTTTCATCAGCGTTGGCCACGACGAGTACTGGGATGTGCTCCAGTATCACGCTGTGAAGAAAGCCATCGGCGCCGGCACGAATGCGATGTGGCTTTGTGGCAACTCAGTCTTTGCTGTCAGCCCCTTCAGCGAAGCCAGGCGCGTCATCACACGCGACGGCATTTACAGCGGCCTGACTGATGGTGAGATCATCGAGTCCATTGATGTCTTCACCAAAGACTGGCGGCGGCGTGGCCCGGACGAGAGTGACATCATCGGAGCCCGGAGTATCGTGCCTTTCAACGGCGGTGGCGACTGGACTTGCACAAAACCCGGGCATTGGATTTTCGAGGGTACCGGCATGAAGAAGGGAGATGCCATCCCCGGCCTTGTGGGCTGGGAGCATCACGGTGCGCCTGCGGACAAGTCCGGCCTCGAGGTGGTGGCTGAGGGCACCGTCTGGCGCGGCGGAACCACTCCCGCCCACTGGACCGCCACGCTTTTCCCGGGGCCAAAAAAGAACATCGTCTTTAACGCTGCCACCATCTGGTGGCCGCAGGGCTTGGCCAGTCCGCCCGGCCACATCCTCCCGTGGAGCCATTACTCCCGCCCTCACGGCCCGGACAGGCGCGTACAGCAGATCACCCAAAATTTGTTCGGAGCAACACTCCAATAAAAAATGGCCAAGGGGGTCGCCGCTTGGCCAGAAAAATTGCCCGTGAAAAAATTAAGGAGCAGGGGTGACCACCACCGCGACACAGTCGCTGCTGCTGCTGAACAGCGAGTGGACGCGCAAACCACCCAGGGCAGATTCTGATTTCTAAGAAGGCTATGACCGAAAAGAAATAGGTAACGAGTCGGGTTGTTAAACCATAACGAATTACTTGCGGACGATTAGTCTGTCTGCAATTTGAAGAGGACACCATGCTAAAATACTACACTACATTCTTTGCCGGTTCGATCATCTGGGCCTGCTTCGTCGCAACTCTCGCTGCTGCGGAAAAACCGGTGGAGGGACCGATTGGTGCCTTTCTGGGCAAGCCCCGTATGGAAGTCCAGCCGCTCTTCAAGGCCATACGCCACCCCAACGTTGTCGTCACGCTCAAGGGAACGGTTCTCGCCACCTTGGGAGACAAAAAGCTTCTCGCGCGTCGTAGTGAGGATGGAGGCAAGACCTGGGGCGAAGAGATCATCGTCGCCGAGCCGGCCTTTCAGGGAGGGGGCCTAACTGTCGACGAGACCACCGGAGACATCCTGGCGTTCGCCGAGGATCGTCACCCGCCCGCTCCGTTGTCGGTCTATCGCAGCCAGGACGACGGCAAGACGTGGCAGAAGGTGAAAGCCACGATTCATCCGGACACCCGAGGAAATGTGCCGTCGATGCACATGAACGAACACGGCATCACGTTGCGACACGGCAAATATGCCGGACGATTGATCCGCGCGGCGCGGCATTACGGCGAGTCCAATTACCCTAAAAAACACTGGCCGACGCACTACACCACCGCTATCTACAGCGACGACCACGGAAAAACCTGGAAGACCAGCAAGCCGTTCTCGGAGATGGGGACCGGCGAGGCAGGGATCGCCGAACTGTCTGACGGCAGGCTCTACTACAATTCCCGCTCGCATTGGAACGCGAAGAAGCCGCCGCTGCGGCGACGCTGTGCTTGGAGCGCCGACGGTGGCGAGACCTGGACCGGCTGGCGGATCGTCGACATCCTGCCCGACGGACCGCAGGACACGAACTACGGTTGCTTCGCCGGACTTGTCCGCCTGCCGATCGCGGGCCGAGACATCTTGCTCTACAGCAACTGCGACAGCCCTGCCGGCCGCAAACGTGGCACGGTCTGGGTGAGCTTCGACGGCGGAAAGACCTGGCCTTTGAAGCGACTGGTGTGGAAAGACCCCTTCCAATATTCCTCCCTTTCCGCGGGACGCCCCGGTACGGCGAGCGAAGGTTGGATCTACATGCACTTTGAAGGCCGGCTTCCCCAGACGCGCGTCGCACGGTTTAACCTCTCCTGGTTAATGGACGGCGAGCCGACAGGTGATGGGGCGGTCCCGAAGATCGGGAGTCGGTGATATCCGCAGAAACCTCACGGAAGTGAACCAAGCCAAATCAAACTGTTCCATCCCGGAGACAATTTGTGACCAATTTACTGGTGAAAATCTCTGAGGATGGACACAATCTCTCTCCGATGAATAAATCTTATTTAACCCTCTTTGCTTTACTGCTTCCTCTTGCAGTTTGGGCCGAAGTAAAGCATCCACCCAACGTCGTTCTGTTCCTTGTCGACGATATGGGTTGGATGGACAGCACACCTTACGGCTCAAAATATTACGAAACTCCGAATATGAAACGTCTGGAACGGCAGTCGATGCGTTTTACCAATGCGTACGCTACCCCGTTATGTTCACCGACTCGCGCGTCGATATTGAGTGGTCAGTATTCATCGCGTCATGGCGTGACCTCTGCCAGCGGTCATCAGAAAGCACTTCCCGCTCGGGCGTCTCGATATCCTGCGAAGGCTTCGCCCAGCCAAAAGTTCATCTATCCGATAAGCAAGCGGTATCTTGATCCCGAACTCGTCACGATGGCTGAAGTGTTGCAAGGCGCAGGTTATCGCACCGGGCATTTTGGCAAATGGCACCTGGGCTTGAGTCAGGAGCATTGGCCTGAGAAGCACGGCTTTCAAGTGGCGTTCCATGCTCAACCCAGTCCCGGACCGCCCGGTTCGAATTACTTCTCACCCTATGGCGTTCACAAAACCGGCGAACCCAGCCCCAAACATCCGGTGGGAACGATCACCGATGGACCCAAGGGCGAATACATCACCGACCGCCTGACCGACGAGGCAATCCGTTTCGTTGAAAGACATAAGAATGAACCGTTCTTTCTAAACTTCTCGCACCACGCCGTTCACGGGCCGTGGGGGCACAAGGAAGAATACACGAAGCAGTTTGCCAATAAGGTCGACCCTCGCGGCCACCAAAAGAATCCAATCATGGCGTCGATGCTTAAGAGTGTGGATGAAAGCCTGGGCCGTCTGTTGGACAAACTCGATGAACTCGGGCTGACGGGCAACACGCTCTTCATCTTCTATTCAGATAATGGAGGTAATACGCATAGTAACTTGCCGGGTGCCCGAGGAATGGACGTAAAACAAGGCCATCCGAAATGGAAGTTCGTACAGGACTGGAAGAAATGGGCCGGCGACCAACCTCCCACCAACAACGCTCCGCTGCGCGAGGGCAAGGGGCGTATCTACGAAGGTGGACAACGCGTTCCTTTGATGGTGCGCTGGCCCGGTCAGGTTAAAGCTGGTTCCATCAGTGATTCCATCGTCGGCCCGATCGACCTTTACCCGACGATTCTCGAAGCCGCCGGTTTGGAGAAACCCAAAGAACATATCGTGGATGGTGAATCAATCGTTCCCATCCTGAAGCAAACGGGCAAACTCAAACGTCAGGCATACTTCACCTGGTTTCCGCATCTGATTCCCGCGGTATCGGTTCGGCAGGGCGATTGGAAGTTAATTCGACGGTTCGAGCCGCATCCCAAATATCCTGAAACAGTCGAGCTCTACAATCTTAAGGACGATATCGGCGAGACTCGGAACCTCGCCGGCAACATGCCGAAGAAGGTGAACGAGCTTCAAGCCTTGATCGATGGCTTCGTGAAGGAAACTGGCGCGCTCTATCCCAGACCGAATCCAGCTTACAATTCGAATGCGAAACCAACCACGTCAAAGCCCAACCCCAAACGTCCAACTCCCGAGCAGTTCCTCCAGAGACGCGACACGAATAAAGATGGCTTCATCACACTCAAGGAATACATCGGCAATCCCAAGAATCGCAACGTGCCTGCGCTGACGAAAAACTTCAATCGCCGCGACGCGAACAAGGACGCAAAACTCACGCTTGAAGAACTGAAGAAAACGAAATGAAGAAGCGCACCCTCACCTTGTGCGCCTTGGCTTTTGCCCTGGCGTTACCATCGGTTAACGCGGCAAAGCGGCCCAACATCCTGTTCTGCATTTCAGACGACCAGTCCTATGCCCACACCGGGGCCAACGGTGAATCGCAGATCAAGACACCCGCCTTCGATCGTGTCGCCCGTGACGGCATTCGCTTCACCCATGCCTTTTGCGACGCCCCGACCTGCGGGCCGTCTCGCAGCGCCATCTTGACCGGACAGCCGATCTGGCGCCTGGAGGAAGCAGGCAACATCCACAGCACCTTGCCCGCCAAATTCACAACCTATACGGAGCTGCTGAAGGAGGCGGGTTACGCCATTGGATTTACCGGCAAGGGCTGGAGCCCCGGGCGACTCGAGCCGGGAGGTCGAACGGTCAACCCGGCTGGAGCGGAATTCAATAAGAGAAAGATGAAACCTCCCTTCAGAGGGATGACCAACAAGGATTATGCGGCAAACTTCGATGACTTCCTCGCCCAGGTGGGCAAGGGTCAACCCTTCTGCTTTTGGCTGGGGACGCATGAACCGCATCGGGGCTTCGAGGAGGGTGCAGGGCGACGAACGGGAAAGGATCCCGCCAAAGTGAAGGCGCCGCCGATCTTCCCAGACCATCCGGTTGTGAGGAACGACCTTCTCGATTACTTCGTGGAGATCGAGCATTTCGATCAAATGGTCGCCCGCGCGGTCAAGACCTTGGAAAAGACCGGCCAGTTGGACAACACCATCGTGGTGATCACCAGTGACCACGGCATGCCATTCCCGCGCGCCAAAGCCAGTCTCTATGATGCAGGCACACATGTGCCGCTGGCCATTCGTTGGCCCAAGGGCATCAAGGATCCAGGTCGTGGGGTGGATTTCTGCGTGAATCTCAGCAGCCTTGCCCCGACCTTTCTGGCGGCGGCCGGCTTGAAGGCGCCTGAGATGATGACCGCCGGCAGCCTGATGGGCGTGTTTGCCAACAAGGGGAATCCGGAACGAAGGAGTTTTAATGACATATCTGCCGCGTTCATCGCCATGGAACGCCACGACGGCTGCCGCGAGGGGGGCAAGGGCTATCCCTGTCGCGCCGTGCGCACCCGGGAATATCTGTACATCAGGAATTACGAACCCGACCGCTGGCCGGCCGGCAACCCCGACCGCAAGTTCTGCGCGCGCGACATCCCTTTCGGCGAGGTCGACTCATCGCCGACCAAGAAGCTGCTCATGGACAACAAGGACAGGGCCGGCTTCAAGCGCTTTTATGACCTGGCCTTTGCAAAGCGCCCAGCCGAGGAACTTTACCACGTGGGCAAGGATCCCGGCCAGTTGGAGAACCTCGCCGGGAATCCTGAGTATGCCGAGGTCCAGAAGAAATTCAGGGCCAGATTACAGGAACATCTGGTTCATACCAAAGATCCGCGTGCCCTCGGCCTGGATGCGCCATGGGACTACTACCCCTACTACGGCCGGCGTCTGAACAAAAACTGGAAGGTCGATCCGAAACCGTGAGACCCCATATCGAATGTCATTTTTTATCTCACTCGGGCGCGTTGCGCTGATCACTATCCAATGATGAAGAGATTCCTCACCATATGCACCTTGGCCTTCGCCTTGGCGGCTTCCGCCGCGCACGCCGCCAAGCAACCCAACATACTGGTTCTCCTGACCGACCAGTGGCGCTTTGATGCTTTTGGTCATGCAGGCAACAAGGACGTCAAGACACCCAACATCGACCGCTTGGAAAAAGAGTCGATCAATTTTACGCATGCCCTCAGTGGAGTTCCTGTGTGTTGCCCCATGCGGGCCAGCCTGTTGACCGGGCAACGCCCGCTGACACACGGCGTTTTCATGAACGATGTGTCGCTAAATCCGAATGCCAACTCGATCGCCAAGGTGTTAAACCGTGCTGGATACAACACAGGTTACATTGGCAAGTGGCATATCGATGGCCGGGGGCGCTCCAGTTTTATTCCACGCGAGAGGCGGCAAGGATTTGAATACTGGAAAGTTCTCGAATGCACTCACAACTATAACAACTCCTTCTACTACGCAGATGGCCCGGAAATGTTGAAATGGGATGGCTACGATGCCATTGCCCAAACGAGAGATGCCCAGCAATACATCAAAGCCCAAGCAAAAAACAAAAAGCCCTTCAGTCTTTTCATCGGTTTTGGCCCTCCTCACGCTCCTTATCACTCCGCTCCTGAAAAATATCGTGCGATGTATGACCCAAAGAAGATACGGTTGCGACCAAACATCCCTCATTATTTTCGGGAAATCGCCCGTAGAGATCTTGCAGGCTATTACGCCCATTGCACTGCTTTGGATGATTGCGTAAGGGATCTTTGGGGAACACTCAGAGAAAGTGGCCAGGAGGAAAACACCATAATCATTTTTACCTCAGATCATGGTGACCTAATCGGCTCGCATGGTGCCTACAAAAAACAACAACCATACGATGAATCCATTCGCATCCCTATGCTTATCCACTATCCTGCAAAATTTGGCCGTGAAGGCAGGCGTTTGAAGGCGTTGATCAACACCGAGGACATCATGCCCACTTTGCTTGGTTTGAGCGACGTGGCGATTCCGAAAACCGTTGAAGGATCGGATTTCAGCCAATTAATTGAGGGCGGTGAAAATCCAAATGACGGTGCCGCGCTCATTAGTTGCCCGGCTCCGTTTGGCCAATGGGCACGCCGATGGGGTGGCAGGGAGTTCCGTGGCATCCGAACAGTTAATCACACCTATGTTGAGGATCTGCGCGGGCCTTGGCTAATGTTTGATAATGAAAAAGACCCCTTCCAGTTAAACAATCTTCTGACCAATCCGGGGAACGAAAAGTTGGCCGAGGATTTGAGAAAAATCCTAAGGCGAAAACTTAAGGAAACAAACGACGAGTTTCTGCCCGGCCATTCTTACGTAGAGAAATGGGGTTATCCACTGGATAAAACGGGAACCGTTCCATATAAGAATTAGTACTATCAGAATTCAAAAGACCAGCAGCTTATAGGTATGAAGAAAAATATTCTTATCCTCTGCGCTTTGGGATTGCTCGGGTTGGGCTCATTACTTCATGCGAAGTCTCAGAAATATGACGTGTTGGTTTACGGCGCCGCGCGCGCAGTCGTGCCAAAGTAGGAAGAATAGCCATAAAAAAGTCCACCGTAATAAGCACAAGAGAAAAACAATGAAACACCTCCTACTCACAACGATCGCAGCTGTGCTGGTGGTGGGAATCGCCTTCGCTGATCCGATTCACGATGTTGCTTGGAAAGGCGACCTTGCTGGCGTCCAAAGGGAATTAAATAAAGGCGCGGATGTGAATGCGAAAGATTATATTGGAAGAACTCCTTTGCATAATGCGGCTCGTTGGGGTCACAAGAAAGTCGCCGAACTGCTTATCTCCAGAGGTGCGGATCTGGATGCGATGGATGATGATGGATGGACTCCTTTGCATTATGCAGCTTTGCAAGGCAGTAAGGAAACCGCCAAACTACTTATCGTCGAAGGCGTGGACGTGAATACGAAGAATGATGAAGGAGAGACTCCTTTGCATCAGGCGGCTCACGGTGGTCACAAGGAAGTCGCCGAAATGCTTATCGCCAAAGACGCGGATGTGAACGCGAGGAAGAAGAATGGATACACACCGCTAGATGAGGCGAACTGGCGCAACAAACCAGAAATAGCCGACTTCCTGCGCGAACACGGCGGCAAGACGGGAGAAGAATTGAAGGTACTGATGCCTCGCTTGGTGCAGCATGGGCGGTTTGCGTTCAGCTTTGTTGCGGAGGAAGGGAGGGTCTACGAGGTTCAGGATTCGTTTGACCTGCTGAACTGGGAAGTGATCAAGGCCTACACCGGGACAGGTTCCTCGGTTCGGTTTGATGAAGAGAGGGACCACGATCCCCCGAAATGGTTCTACCGCGTGAGGATGGTTGAGTGACCTCCTCCGCAAACACGGCGGCAAAACGAGTGAAGAATTGAAAGATGCTGGGAAATAACCAAACCCACCTCTGCGGCAACAGTTAAAACAGCTTGACTACTGCGCTCAAAGGAATGAGCGTTCCTTCAGTTAACCCTCATATTTATGAAAAAACTAGCATCACTACTCATATACGTCGGTCTGGCAATCAATGTCAGCGCCCAGGATATACTGTTTCAGGAAACCTTTGAAGACGACGGCTCTGAGAGCCGCTATACGGTCGAGGGGTGGGGGGTCTATGAACTGGTTGACATCCAAAGTGACCTTTCGATCAACCAGGACATGGCGGGGCCGATCTATTGGGCCCGAAATACTGAGGTGTCCTTTGTTGGCGTGCCGGCACCGGTACCGGCGAAGCGGGCCATCATGTCCTGGAGCAACTCCATCACCGAGGACGATGTCACCGACGATTTCAAGGCGTTCTTCCTGGATGCGGTGAAATGGCTGGCCGGGGATGGAAAAAAAATCCTGTTCTCACCAGCCCCCATGAATGATGGCGAGTTGGTTCTGGTGGCGATACTGGAGGAAAACGGTTACACGGTCAGCGAGGATGAGAATTCATCCTCTGGTTCTGGCGGCCTGCCTCCTGTAAGTGGCTCGGAAGCCGTTGACATGGTGATCATGGGAACGAACGTCGCGGTCAGTCGATTTGCCATCTACAAGAAGCCGGTGTTGACGTACATGGCATCAGCCCATGACGACATGTTGGTCAGCAGCATCGGGACAACCCTAACAACCGAGCTTGGGCCGGTGGCCATCAAGGCATCCGAGCATGCCGCAGCGGGTGGGCGTTCCGATGAACACGAGTTTGTGTCGGGATCGCATACTTTTGAATTGCCAGGGGCGATTCTGCCCACCGATGCAACCGTGGTGGCTTCGTTCAGCCGCAAGATTCCTTACCAGATCAACAGCCTGGAGAGGCTCGACGCCATGATCTCCGGGCAGCTCAAAAGCGTTCAGTCCGAATTCACGGCGGATATTGCAGACATCGCCCTGGAGGCCAGTCCAGCCGGGGTATTCGAATTCGCCTATGAGTCATATCTCCCTGAGGAGGTCAGTGGCTCCTTCGGCGTCCGGGGGACAGGCAAGATCAAGGTCAAGGAATCCGGCACCTATTCCCTGGCCCTGGGTGTTGACGATGGCGGCCGGTTGAGAATCGACCTGGACAGCAACGGCTTTAGCGATGATGACAACGTGATCGTGGAGGACGCCTCGGGCGCCTTCCGTTACAAGACAGCTGATGTGTCTTTCGCCAAGGCCGGCACTTATGATTTTGAGTGGGCGTCGTTCAACTCAGATGGCGCTTTCGGAAGTGAATTAGTACTGGCTTTTGAAAAAGGAGGCAACGCCCCCAGGACTGTGGATTCTCTGGAATGGGACGTGATTTACGAGGGTGAGGAAGACCTGTTGCTGGTAGGGGAAATCAGCCTGACAGCCTATGTCCCGGATGTTGAAGGGGAGACCGAGGAAATACCGTTCTTTGTGGCCTTGGGGGACAATGTGTTCGGCGGCGGGCCGTTTGCCGGGTTTGAAGGGGAGGGCTTTTTTGCCGGGTCAGCCCTGAACAAATTTGCCATGGACACTCCGGTAAAAAGCCTGGAGTTCAATGATCCGATCAATGTGGCCGGGAAGGACGATTTGAAACTGGTTTTTTTGGCCTCGGCCACCTACCTGGATTTTGAGACTTCGGATTATTTGAAGATCTACGTCGAGGACGGGGGTGACCCCCTGGTTTTGTTCACAGCGCCCAGTGGCAATGACAAGTTTTTTGATGACAAAAACACAGCCCAAGGCGAAATCACCCAGTTGGGACTGAACCTGCAGGAGATTGTCTACGATATTCCTTCCGGCCTGGACGAGATCTGGCTGCGCATCGAGGCCAACACCACATGGTGGAATGAGATCGTGGCCATCGACAACATCCGGATCATTTCAGGTGAGCTTAACCAGGAACCGCCAACCATCGGTATCAATCGTGATGCAGAGGGCAATGTTGTGGTTGAGTTTGCCGGGAGTCTACAGGTGGCACCAACGGTGAATGGCCCGTGGCTGGACCTGGATCGGGAAAGCCCGGCAACGCTAGACCCCGGCCAAGACGCACAGTTCGCCCGTGCTGTGCGCAAATAGTTTTCTCAACGATTCAGACACCGCTAGATTGGGCCATCCGTTTTCAACTAACCGAACTCGCCGACCTTCTCCGCAAACACGGCGGCAAGACAGCTGAAGAATTGAAAGCTGAAGGGAAATGAAACACCTCCTACTCACAACAATCGCAGCCATGTTATCCGCCTCGAGTTTGGTTTTGGGAGAGCGGCCCAACATTGTTTTTATCATGTCTGATGACCATGCGCTTGAGGCGATCGGGGCATATGGGTCATGGTTAAAAAAATATTGTCCCACGCCCACGATTGATCAACTGGCTGCAGAGGGCATGCGCTTTACCAATGTCTGCTGCAACAACTCCATCTGTTCACCGAGTCGTGCAAGTATTCTGACTGGCCAATACAGCCACAAGAATGGGGTCCCAAATCTCAACGGCTCCATTAGTGAAGATTCACCGCAGTTGGCCGTGGAATTAATGAAGGCCGGTTATCAGACAGCGGTGTTTGGCAAATGGCATCTTACCTCCCGCCCAATGGGTTTTGACACCTATAAGGTCACTCGCGGCCAGGGTTCATGGTTCGATCCGGTTTTCTATACGCAAAATGGGCAATGGTATGGCAGAAGGAAAAAACGTGAAACGGTTCCCGGGGAAAAACACACCGGCTATAGTTCAGATATCTACACAGACCAGGCTTTGGCATGGCTGAAGGCACGTGATACCAAGAAACCGTTCTGCATGATGCTGCATTTCAAGGCACCGCATCATTCCTATGAGTACCCAGAGCGCTGGAAGGATTACCTCAAAGACACGCTCATACCGGAGCCGCCCAGCCTGCATGAGGACGTCGAAAAAACCAGTCCCCGGCTCAAGGGCGTGCACACCTGGCACATGATCCATAAAAACGGCTATTTTGGCCGACACGAAATGGACGAGGTTCCTCCCATGTGGCCGCACGACGGCACCACTCGTGGCAAGACTACGGCGGCATACCAGCACATGATCCACAAATATCTCCGTGCGGTGGGAGCTGTGGATGACAACATCAAGCGGGTGATGGATTTTCTGGAACAGGAGAATATCAAGGATGAAACTGTGGTTATCTACACCAGTGATCAAGGGTACTGGCTTGGCCAGCACGGCCTTTATGACAAGCGACTTATTTTGGAAGGATCCATCAAGATGCCCTTCATCGTCAGGTACCCTGGGGAGATCAAGGCGGGCTCAGTCAATGACTCGTTGTGCAGCAATGTGGATTTTGCACCCACGCTGCTTGGTATCGCTGGGATTCCGGTTCCAAAGACCATGCAGGGAGTGAGTCTGCGTCCACTTTTACAGGGACGCCAGCCGACCAACTGGCGCAAGGGAATCTGGTATGCCTACTGGGCGACCGGACATTTCCACTGGGGCGTTCGCACCCGCCAACACAAACTAGTACGATTTCCTGGCACAACGGACTATGAGTTCTATGATTTAGGCAAAGATCCGAATGAAATGAACAATCTTGCAGGCCAGCCCAGTTATGCCAGGGCCACTGCACAAACCGAAAAAATTCTAGAGAAACTGATCAAGGAAGTTGATATCAAACCAAACCAAATGCCGGGAGCCAACAGGTAATGAAACACCTCCTACTAACAACAATTGCAACTGTGCTTTTGGTGGGGCTGGTTTCCACACGGCCCATGGCGGACGAGGCCCTGAAATACTGGCCGCAGTGGCGGGGGCCAACCTGGAACGGCGTAGCATTGCAAGCTGACCCTCCAGTCACTTGGAGCGAGACGGAAAACTTGCGCTGGAAGACTCCTGTCGATGGCAAAGGGTGGGGGACTCCGATTATTTGGGGCGAACGGATTTTTCTGCTGACCGCGATCGCCCTCGACAAGAAGATGGCCATTCCGGACGTCATTCCCGCCGGCACGCCAAACATAAATCTGCATCCCCAGGTGATCGATTCGTGGAAACCACAGAAGTTTGCGATCGTGTGCATCGACCGGATCACCGGCAAGCTGCTCTGGAGCCAGACCGTTCACGAGGCGATGCCGCACCAGGGGCATCACCGCAAGGGCGGGTTTGCCTCGGCGTCACCTGTGACGGACGGCCAGCACATTTACGCCTATTTCGGTTCGTTCGGCCTCTATTGTTACGACTTCGAGGGACGGTTCGTCTGGAAAAAATATTTTGAGCCGCAAGCGATGGAAGACTCGTTGGGCGAAGGCAGTTCACCGGCGCTTTTCGGGGACACGCTGGTGATCGTCGTCGATACGGAACGGCAGTCGTACGTGGTGGCGATCGACAAGAGGTCCGGCGAGGAAATCTGGAAGCAGGATCGTGACGAGACCTCGAACTGGACCACGCCGTGCATCTTCACCCACGCGGGTCGTCGCCAGGTGGTGGTCAATGGAAAGACAGTACGATCGTACGACTTGGCCACGGGCGAGCTGATCTGGCGATGTGGCGGTCATACCGCGAGCGCGATCCCCATGCCGGCGGTTGGCCACGGCTTGGTTTTCACTGCCAGCGGTTGGAGGAAAGATACGCTCCAGGCGATCGCATTGGGCAAGCGCGGCGATTTGACCGGTAGCAAGAGCGTGGTCTGGTCGCTCCGTCGCGGTGTGCCCTACGTGCCCTGCCCGATGCTCTGGGGCGAGGAGATCTACCTGCTGGAAGACCAGAGTTTCTTCTCCTGCCTCGGCGCGACGGATGGCGCGCATCGTTACCTGAAACACCGTTTGCCTGGAAACCTCAACTTCAGTGCCTCGCCAGTCGGAGCGGCGGATCGTATCTACCTGCTCAGCGAGGCAGGCAGAACGGTCGTTCTTCAGCGCGGCCCTGAAATTAAAGTGCTGGCGATCAACGAACTGAACGAGACGTTCTATGCGTCGCCAGCCATCGTCGGCGACGCCATCTACCTACGTGGCAATAAACATCTATTTTGCTTTGCGAAGCCTTCGCGCTGAATAGGTCGATTCTTTGAGATACTCATTCATCTTCTCGGTGCCGTCGTCAGTTGGACAGGACTCTGGGTTCACATTTCATCCCAACCCGACCCTGCTCAGGAAGGACTAAAACAAAGCGGCCCCCGGTATTCAGCCCGAATACTGGTTCTGATCCCCGTTGGTGCAGCGACGACTTCGGCGAACTCCGTCGAACCACTCGATCTTCAAAAATCGCTTGCCAAACTTAGCCAATCGAACCACCTTGACGGCTGAAGAATTGAAAGCTGAAGGGAAATGAAACAGCTCCTAATTACAACAATCACAGCTGTGCTGTTGGTGGGGTAACTATCGATTCAATCAATACAACCATTGATTTTATCAATGAACGGGTTTCATGCAATAACTGTTAACTTGCCTCCTCAATCGCTGGATAACAGTCAACGAAAGGAAGGTTGTGGTAAAAAAGATCAGCTTAAAAAGCCGTCGGTATCAGATAAGCATATCCACTAAAGAGCAAGATGAAGAATTGGCATGTCGTCGGCACGATGTTTACGCCGTTGAGTTGAGACAACATGAAACGAATCGTATTGGGCGGTTAGGGGATTCCCTCGATGACTACAATGTAAATTTTGTTGTATGCGTTGAGGGAGAATTGGCAGGATTTATAAGTTTGACGCCACCGGGCAAACGAGAGTTT
>Ga0207966_1000269_pt1 | contig 29535 bp, 40 predicted proteins | sample Knorr_S23_td_NAD_FD_185611 | JGI IMG/M metagenome (GOLD analysis project Ga0207966, IMG submission 185611) | Marine microbial communities from Southern Atlantic Ocean transect - Knorr_S23_td_NADW_ad_2500m_LV_B (SPAdes) (version 2) | ecosystem: Environmental > Aquatic > Marine > Oceanic | place...
TAACGTTTGCTTTTACGTGGATATGCACGTTATCAATTATTTCAAGTGATGCACCCAAGTGTTTTTCCGGTACAAATATTGATTCTATCTCCTTATTCGAAAGGTTGGACGAAATTTTTTTATCATTTTTTATTGCAGTAAGGTAGTCAATTCCTTTTTTATGTGCGTCAAAAGCAACCCTTTGAACGTCTCTATATGCCTCAAACCTAGGCACGCCCTTTTTGATCAGTGCTTCCAAAACAAACTCGGCAAAGATTTGTCCTTTTGTTATGTGAAGATTTTCCTGTACTCGTTTTGTATCTACTTGAAGGTTCTCAATTATTTTGATCATTGTTTCTATCATCTCATCCAACAGAATCGATGTCATTGGAAGGGTGAATCTTTCATTGGCAGAGTTTGATAGGTCTCTCTCATGCCATAGCGGAATGTTCTCAAACGATATACTGATTTGACTTCTTAGAAGTTTTGATAAAGATGATATTCTTTCGCTTTTGATTGGGTTTCTTTTTGTAGGTACAGCACTGCTTCCCATCTGACCCTTCTTGAAATGTTCTGAAACTTCGGCAATCTCTGTTCGCTGTAGATTCCTAATCTCCACAGCAATCTTTTCTAAGGTTGCTCCAAGCAGTGCCATCTGAAATATGTATTCGGCATATCTTTCTCTTGGAACGATCTGTGTAGTTACCTTTGCAGGATAAAGTCCAAGTTTTCTGGCTACACGTTCCTGCACCCTTATGGCGTTTTTTCCCATTAGGGATCCGGTACCAACCACTCCCATCGTCTTGCAGATTAGAACGCGTTTCTTTATTTCGTCTAATCTTTCAAGGTGAGTTGACATTTCTGCAGCCCAGTTTGCAAATTTTAATCCAAATGAAATGATACTTGCATGTTGGCCATGTGTTCTTCCAACAGCAGGTAGATTGTTGTATTTTATAGCATTTTTTGAAAGTAGTAATGATAGTTTTGAAACCTTTGGCTGAATAATCTTAATTGCATCTCTCATTTGCATTGAGTTGCTTGTATCTACTAGGTCATTCGATGTCAAACCATAATGAATCCATGGTCTTGATTCTTTCTTACATTTTTCCGCTAATGCTTCCACCAACGCGGCAGTATCGTGATCACTTTTAGATTCCAGATGTTTTATTCTCTTAGCTGTTATCTTACCAGATTTTGATACTTTGGCTATATCTTTTGCAATGGAAGTAGAAATTAATCCAATTTCGCCTTGTGATAATGCAGCAGCAGCTTCAATGTCTAATTGATAATCAATCTTTTTCTGTTCTTTAAAAATTTCCAGCATTTCCTTTGTACCGTAGCGACCAGTATCTATAGGTAAAATGGACACAATTACTGTCAGTTTGTTCTGGAAATAAATCTATGTCTTGTTAGAAAACAAAATTTGAGTTTGCACCGTCAAAATTGATTACGGCGCCAGAAAGATATTTGATGTCATGCTCAACAATGGACTTTACAAAGTCTCCAATTTCCTGTGGTTTTCCTAGTCTTTTCATTGGGAGGGTTTTAGCAAACGCTTCAACATCATCAATCAATTCTTTAGTTCTGTCTGTGTTGATTGGTCCTGGGGCTATGTTGATGCAACTGATTTGTTTACTTGCAAACTCTTTGCTAAGAATTTTAAATACACTAGAAAAAGCAGAACGATAAGCGCTTGAAATGACTAACTTTGGATTTGGTTCCTTTATCACATTAGAAGATATAAGAAATATGTATCCATCATCATTGATCTTGATCTTTTGTAAGAGTAAGCAAAAACCTAGAAACAATTGGTTGTGATAACGATTCCAATCTTCTTCAGTCACGGAAAAAAATTCTTTTGGTTCAGGTCCTCCAGTATTTAGTACTAAAATATCAACTTGATTATGTTTTTCGGCAAAACTTGAAACATTTTCTAAACTTGATGTATCCAATTCGTTTTTTGAGGTAGCGATTACGTCACAGCCAATTGATTTTAGAGAATCAGCAATTGCTTTTCCAATTCCTCTTGAGCCTCCTAAAACTATGGCAGTTTTCACAACTCTTCAATAATTTCATTTCATTTTAATCTAATTATGATTTAAATTATCAAACGATGGTTCAAATTTACATGTCTAGTCTTACACCTAAAAAAGTTGGGAATATGAGATATCAGATAGATGCTGATTCTTCTAAGGGAATGAGAGTACCTGTTACAATTTATGCAGACGAAAAGCTATTAGCCAAAATGATGACCGACAGAACAATCAAACAAGCTGTAAACGTATCTACCCTTCCCGGAATTCAAGAACATGCAATAGTATTACCTGATGGTCATGAAGGCTATGGATTTCCTGTTGGAGGAGTTGCTGCCATGGATGCAGAAGAGGGAATGATCAGTCCAGGTGGTGTGGGTTATGATATCAATTGTGGTGTTAGGCTTCTTAGAACTAATTTAACAGAAGGTGACGTTAGACCCAAGCTCAAAGATCTTGTTAATGATCTTTTCAAATCAATTCCTTCAGGTGTTGGATCTAAAGGAGCTATTCGGCTAAATCCATCAGAGCTAGATGAAGTTTTGGTTAGGGGAGTATCTTGGGCAATTGATCATGGATATGGTACAAGTGATGACGCAGACGTATGTGAAGAAAGTGGACAGATAGCAAACGCTGATCCTAACAAGGTTTCTGAGCGTGCTAGAAAAAGAGGTGCGCCACAGTTGGGCAGTCTTGGGTCAGGAAATCATTTTCTTGAGGTACAAAAAGTTGCAGAGATTCATGATGAAAAGGCAGCAAAGGCGATGGGAATTGAGAAAGATAGTGTTACCATATTGATTCACTGTGGTTCACGAGGATTTGGCCATCAAGTGTGCAGTGATTATCTTAGAATTTCAGAACAGGCACAAAAGAAATATGACATTCACCTGGCAGACAGAGAGCTTGCATGCGTTCCAAACAAATCGGAGGAAGGTGAATCATACAGGGCTGCAATGTTTGCGGCACTAAATTTTGCTTGGAGTAATAGACAAATGATTTCTCATTGGACGAGAAAATCTTTCGAAAGGGTTTTCAAACAATCAGAGTCTGATTTAGATATGAAACTTGTTTATGATGTGGCACATAACATAGCAAAAGTAGAAAAACATAAAATTGATGGAAAGTTAAAGTCAGTTGTGGTCCATAGGAAGGGAGCTACCAGAGCATTTCCCGCAAATATGGATGATGTACCTTCAAAGTATCGTGATCTTGGTCAGCCGGTTTTAGTACCTGGTTCTATGGGAACAGGAAGTTGGATACTTTTAGGGCAAGAAAACTCCATGAATACAACTTTTGGTTCCACCGCACACGGTGCAGGTAGAATGATGTCTCGCACAAAAGCAAGGAGAGATTTCACTGAATCTGAAGTTAAAAAATCTCTTAGTGATAAAGGAATTTTTCTAAAATCGTTAACGCGTGATGGTGTCGTAGAGGAAACACCAGAAGCATACAAGGATGTTGATGCAGTGGTTAATGTTTCACACGAACTTGGAATTGCTACAAAGGTTGCAAAATTAGTTCCCATAGGTGTAATCAAAGGATGAGCCAGGAAGATAATGAGCTAGAAAAGCTTAAGGCTAAACGCTTGGCTGAAATGGAAAAAAACCTTTCTTCTCAAAGGCAACAAAAAGAACTCCAATCTTCACAAGAAGAAGGGAAAAAAAATCAACCAACTCACCGTGAGATTGTTGTTAAGCGCTTGGGTTACAGAGGTTTGGAAGTATTACAAAACGCTGAATATCAATTTCCAAAGGAAACTCAAATTATTATACAAAAACTTGCTGAGCTAATCTCATCTGGTGACATCAAAGAAGTTCTAGATGGAGGCCAACTTTTTGCGTTATTCAGAAGTATAGGAATTAATGTAAGAATGAAAACTAAAATCAGTGTTGAAAAGGATGGGAAGTTTGTCTCTATTTCTGATAAACTAAGAATAAAATCGCCTTCAACAAAAAGTGATTAGATGCCAGTTTTTGAATTAAGTACAACCAAATATGATAAAGATTCGCCACTAATGGAGGTTGCAATGAATAAGGTTGCCTCTCTTTGCAATATTGATAAAGGATTCAAGTTTGGAGAACCAGTTTCACATTTTGGATGGACATTTTTTTCAATAATTATAGATCAGGAACTATATTTTGGAATTCAAGACAAGTTTACGGACTTGATTAAAAGATCCAAGGGTGATAAACAACATGGAAAATTTGCAAACTTTCTATCCAGTTATTTCGAATCACATGGTTGTAATGTTAAAGTTAAGCCGACAAAGGACTAAACTCTTCGTCCACGTTTACCGCCTTTCTTTCTTGTGGTATCATGCGGAATTGGTGTAACATCATCAATCCGCCCAATTTTAAATCCACCTCTAGCTAGTGCTCTAATTGATGCTTGGGCACCTGGTCCTGGAACCCTAGAACCAACACCACCTACTGCTCTCACTCTGATGTGCAAGCCTGTAAAACCTTTTGTCCTAATAGTTTCTACTACGGCATTGGCTGCTTTCATTGCTGCAAATGGAGATGATTCATATCTATCAGCATTTACGTGACAACCGCCAGAGCTTATCGCCGCTGTCTCACCGCCAGTAAGATCAGTGACATGAATAATCGTGTTATTAAAACTGGAGTAAATGTGCGCAATTCCCCATTTTTCTTTAGCTTCCTTTTTCGTTTCTGTTTTTACTTCTTCTACAGTTTCAGTCACTGCTTCAGATTTTTGAGCAGATTTAGCAAAATCAGCCGAGGATTCTGAGTCCTTAATCTCTTCTTTTTTTTCTACAACAGTCTCTGTTTCAGACAATGCCTACTCACAACTTATGGGTTTAAAAAACATATTCACAGTGATTTATTATCAGGATTTTTGAAAATGATGCCATCCTTCGTCTTTAACACTGATTAATTTGCCATTTTTTTGGAAAAACACTCCTTTACCTTTCATAACATAACCAATTTCATATAATTTAATTCGATTTTTTTTTGCATATTTTTTGATCTTTTTTAAATTAGATGGATTTACAGTTGCTACAATTTCATACTCTTCTCCACCATTAAAGACCAAATCATTTACATCCAAATTGTTTGAATTGGCGAAATCAAAGACATCTCTCTCCGTGGGTAATTTATTAATAACAAATCTTTTTTTGCTTTGGTCAGATATCTCATTCAGCGTTGTAGATAATCCATCACTAGAATCCATAGAGGATGAGAAGTAATTTTTGTTTTTTAGCCCAAATTCTAACCTTGGTCTTGGATTAAAGACAGCTCTTTTTGCTCTACTTTCAAATTTCTTTGAATGTTTTTTATTCTTTAGTAAAATGTTAAGGCCAGCTGATGTGTATCCAAACGGTCCAGATGTAATTATTATGTCATTTATTTTTGCACCTTTTCTTCTTACGATTTTTTCTGTGATACCAAATAAAGAGAAACTTATGACAAGCTCTTTTCCTTCGTTTGTATCTCCACCCAATATTTTTAGGTGAAACTCCTTTCTTGCTTTGTAAAATCCTCTTGCTAAATTTTCTATCTTAGATTTTGAATATTTCTTAGGAATGGTTAACGACACGATACCAAAAATAGGCTTTACTCCTTTTGCTGCAAAATCACTAATGCATGAAACTATACTTTTCCTTGCTACATCTTCCAGCTTTATTGTAGGTGGGACATCTGTGCTTTCAACTAAAGTATCAACTTTTAAAACATGGTATTTTTTTCCAATTTTGAAAAATTCAACATCTTCCGGAGCAAAACCCTTGTTACCCAGCCTGCTCTGAAAGATTTCAATTATCTTTTTTTCATTTAATCTGCTCATAACTTTGTTTAACCAACTCTTTTGTTTGTAGATGAATATTTCTAGCATCCTCTAAACTGTTAGATTCTGTTGATATTCGAATAATGTTTTCTGTATTTGACTTTCTTATTAGGAACCAGCTATCTTCATCAACTATCACTTTAATACCATCCAGAGTTTGTAAATTTCTATATTTTTCCTTCAAGATATCAAACAAGTTTTTCAATACTTTTTCCTGATATTCTAATCCAACTTCTATTTTTTCCCGTATTTGATGATATTTTTCCATCAAATTTAGCACATCACTAAATTCATCTTTTCTCATCAAGGACACAATTAAACCGCTAGTTAAAATTCCATCACGACAAAAATTGAAATCAGGGAAAATAAATCCTCCACTGCTTCCTTCCCCACCTGCACAGGATTGTGTCTCAACGATTTTTTCAATTACATTTACTTCACCTACTTTAGAGCGAAAAACAGTCCCGCCTTTCTTTTTTATGTACTTTTCAATTGATATGCTAGTGTCTAGGCTTAAAACAAAATTTTTGCATCCTAGCTCAAGTGCTTTTGCTACGCCTAGACCTAGAGTGGAATCACTACTTAGTTTTTTTCCATTCTTGACTACAACAAGCCGATCAGCATCCAAATCAAATGCAAATCCTATATCCACATCTTTAGATTTTGATACTAGTTCATCTAGCGGGTCTGATGTTGGATCAGGTCCTCTGGAACTTTTTTCAAGATCATTATTAATTGTAATCACATCACATCCAATTTTTTGTAATAACGATGAAGCAATATTTTTTGCAGAACCGCCACCAACATCCACAATAACTTTGGGGTTGTCAGATACTTTTCCAATAATTTGTGCTGCCTCATCAACATAAGCAGAATTAATGTTATTTTCCAGGCCAATCTTTGATTTGTTAGTTACTTGTTCATTTGTTATTAGATCAAGTTGTTCTTGATTTATTCCCTTTCCATCAATAAGCATCTTCAAACCATTCCATTCTGTGGGATTATGTGATGCTGTCACTACTATCCCTGCTCCATATTTCCGTGATTCTCTGAATACAACTGGCGTAGGCACTACACCTAGGTTATAGATATCAACCCCACACTGCATAAGTCCAGCTTTGACAGTTTCTGCAATAATATTTCTTGACAGTCTAGTATCAGTTCCTACAACACATTTTTTTGATTTTATCAGAACCGAAAAGCTATTTGAAAATTTTAAGACATCATTTAACATAAGGTCCTTTCCAAAAATACCCCTAATGCCGGAGATGGATATTTTCACAGTATGACACCCGGAAAGGCTTTTTATAAACTCTGATAAGAATCGTTTCGTGCCTCGATAGCTCAGCCTGGTAGAGCGAACGCCTCGTAAGCGTTAGGTCGCGAGATCGAATCTCGCTCGAGGCTTTTATAGAGTTTGGAATTAGTTAAAATATTTAAGATTGAAATGATTTTCCGACAAATTTAACATATTTTAAAATTCTTGGTTTTAATCAATCTTCTAAGGTTTCAATGTCTACTTCAAGATCTTTCCCAAGATCTTTCCACCATTCTTTTGTTTCGTCTGACATATGCTCCCCTGTTTTACCGCTATGTTATCACTTATAGATCTGTCGGTAGATTTTTTCAGCCGTTAATTATTTGAAGATCTTTTTTAATGGGAACTGTTATTCTTTTCTGGAAGTATTCAGTCCTTTTTGTTTACGTTTTCTTAATAATATAATAACGAGCGCACCCGCAGCACAACCCCAAAATACGGGCCATCTAAGCTCTGATCCCATCATTCCAATAAATGAGTAGACTGTTCCGCCAATCAAGATCAATCCAATTATATCCAGAATTTTTGACAACTGATTTATGTAAACATCAAAAAGATATATTGCTTTATGGTGACGTATATTCATGGATAAGTATCTGTTGGTAGTTATGGGTTTTTTGATGGTTGGAATACCAATTGCGTTTATCACACCAACAACGGGAGAACTTCGGGAAGAGCCCTTTATTCTACTGTTTTATGTTTCTATTGGAGGCATAATAGTAATTATTGTTTATAGTTCATATAAACAAAAGAAAATAACAGAAAAAGCTAATAGAGAAAGAAGAAGAAGAAAAAAGTGATCTTACATTTCTAATCCAAAAGATTCTGCAACATCTGCAAATTTTCTGTATTGCTCAAGATATTGTCTACCTTTTGGTGTAATTACAAATGCATGTTTGCCATCATATTCAATTTTGTTGACTAGTCCTGCTCCAGTTAAATTTTTTACAAATTTCTCTAATCTTGAATGTGAAAGATTAGCCTTTGTGAGCAGTGAGGTAGTTTTGATTCCTTGTAGTCCGGACTCATCAGTCGCAACTAAAAGATCAGCCATAATTTGTATACTGGTTCGATAGACTACCATTAGGATATTTGAGAATTACTCGGATATAAGAGTATAACTCAACAATGTGATCAGATACATATATTGTTAATTCAATTTTGTTATATTGTCTTCAGACTCCCCAGTTAGTTGGTTTGATGATTTTCTTGGAGTCGGCTATCGTTATTATGAGATACGTATGACTGTAACCCCCTTATTTCCTGATCTCAAAAAAGCACAGATTTTTTGGAGAGAAACGGTTCATTGGTGGAACGATCACTCGATCAAAATTAGATTTGTAGAAACAGGTGATACCTACTGGTTCATAATGGGGGCGGAGTCTCGTCATACTAAAAATAATAGATTTTTTTTCAAAGTTCTTCCAAAGTCACCTCACTATGAACGCTTTAAAAAAGGGCATCAAGGCAGTGCATATCTACGACTAGGCACGCATTCAAAAAAATTCAAAGAAGACGTAAAAGATGATGCAAAATGTAACTGTGGTCATCTCAAGGAGGATCATGAAGAAGGTGAAGATGATGACAGTTGTCTTTATGAGGATTGTGACTGCAAAAAATTTGAAACCTTTCAAATAAACTTGTTAAAAAAGAAAAAAACAGTTACTGACATCAAATTTCTTGATGAGGCTGAAATAAAGGATGATGTGCTTGCTTGGAATTGTTTTTCTGTTAACAAATACAACAAGGAAAGAAAATCAGATAAATGAGTTATTAGCGATCTGATAGATCCACTCTGACATGTTCACCGGGATAGAATTCTGAAAGTTTTTTTGTGTAACATTTGCCACATATTTTACCCTCTATTTTCCACTGTTTCATTGGAACATAATTCGTCTTAATTATTACATTACATAACACACATTTATCATCTGATTTCATTTTCATTATCACATTTGTAATTGATTATAAAAATCATATCTCAACAACATAAATCATTTTTGAGAAATATATTTTGTTATATACAAGTTTTTTTTAGGAATTATTAGGTAGAATATCTGGTCTTGTAAACCTCCTGCAAGAATTTACTTGGCTGGATATCTGCCTTTCTTGAGGATTGATTAAAGACCAGAAATTGTCTTTTTAATATAATCGATTTCTTCTTCTTCCTGCCTAATTTTTGAATCTATTACTTCTAACATATCTTTGCTGTAAACCTGATTTGAAAAGAAGTTATGAGCAGTGTTGGCCTCATCTATCTTTTCCTCCACCTTGGAATCCTCAAGAAATTTTGTTACTATCTTGTCACTAACTTTTAGAATTTTTGTGAATAGTCCAACATTTTGAATTATCTTTTCTAATTCAGAAATATCATTCTTAAAATCATCATTTTTTCCTATAATATTTTTGTGAATTATTCTTGCAGTGATTGCAACAAAAAGATTCTGTGCATATTTCTTGTATCTGTTTTGTGTGTTACTTCTGTCATATCCTAATTCATTTTTAGCATATTCACGAATTAAATGTGGAAAGAGGAAATATCTATAATCACATTCTAGTTCTTCATCAAATACAGTTTCATATTTTGCACCTTTGGGAAGATATTTGCTTATACCACCATACACGTCATTTGGTTTCTGCTCAAAATATGAAACAAATGAAGCAATTGCAGTATCATCTTTGATTCTACATTTTTCTTTTTTATCAGGAAGATACTTGTTGTAAATCTCATCTCCTCTGAATTTAGCCATTTCCGAAGATGGAAGATTGAGCCAAGAGCCCTGTTGGTGTTCATAGAAATAACCTATTCTGCCTAACATATGATGCACCGCTATGTGATAATCCTCTAGGGAGACATAGTCCTTGCCTTTAATTGCATTTTGAGAATTTCTATATTTCGTGATATTTCTCTGATGTTTCTCATCTTTGGTTTTGATAATAGTAACCAAAACTTCCGCGTCCAGGTTGTTTGTTTTCTTTTTTCTGTCAAGAATACTCTTAGATGTTTGTGCACCGTTAACAATTTGCGCCCCTTCTAGACCAAGTTGATTATTTTTCATCGAGTAATTATCCACAGTTATAGTAATCCCATTATTCCATTCAAAGAAATTATGGGGATGTTCTTCTAGTGTTTTTGTAATTCCTTTGTTAATTGATCCTTTCCCACCAAGATGTTTTCTAATATTTGATTCGAATACATAGTGTTCATTTCTTTCTACGAAATCTGCATAGTCAAATGCAGAGACAACACAGCATAATGCATTATCATGTTCAAGGCATTTTAGAATTTTTAAAGTAGCCATTTGACCTTTGGCTGGTTTCTTAATGCGTTCCCATAATGTTTGATAGATCTGTTCTCTGCCTACAATCTTTACTTCACCACTTTCATAATCGTCTATATTTTGATCAGTTACGTAGACCAACTCGATCTTCATATTTTTCTCATGAAGGTGCTTCCAAAGATACTGTAATTCATCTCGTCTGATCTTTGACTGTTCTAATTTTTTGAACCGTTCTACATCTTTGACAAATTTGTCTATTGCTCCAATAGAATGAGCCTCACCAAACTTTGATTGAAATAATCTGATTCTTTTTTCTGAAACATCTACCAAATATGCATCAATTCCACAATCATAGGCACCATCAATTATTGCATTTTCTGCAACATCTTCCAGTACCTCTTCAACGTTGGTTAAATGCCATAATAGGTAAAGATGTCCTTTTTCTACTTCGTTTTTTGCATCCTTCATAAATTCATTAATGCTAGCATCTACTGCATGCGTTGCAAATCCTTCAAGTGGTGCATTTGATAGTTGATACAGAAGAGCAAGTCCCTCTTCACTATAATCCAAGAGAGTTGCTTCTTTAGACGTCAATTTTGCTTTTGATTTTTTACCGCCCTTAAGAAGTGGTAGGTAATTATGGAATAACCAAGATCAAAGAGGTGAGGGAGAGATTTGAACTCTCGACTTCAGGCTTTGCAGGCCTACGCACTACCGGACTGTACTACCTCACCGCATTAAAAAAAACACAAAATCAACAATTAACTCTTTAGATTAATACTTGTTAAATTGTTTAGAAGCTAGTTTAACGTCCTCTGCCTTCACAGTCTTTCTTCCAGCATGGTTTGACATATCTACCGCACTTTTGGCAATAGCCTCGGCTATTTCTTCTATAGCCCTCCTAAGCTCATTGGCAGATTCATCACTAACACGTTCAGCACCAGATTTTTTTAAAATACGATGCATTGCAGTGAGCCCCAGTTCTGATGATCTCATAAATTTTTTTAATAAATATATAATAAAAAAACATTAGTGAAAAAAATACTGATAGAAGACTGATTAAAACAGACTATTTTAGGTTGTTCAGGTTTTATCTAGTAATGAACTGGCTTTATGACGCCCACATCCATCTCTCTGATTTAGAATATGAGGATGATATCACTCGAATTCTTAATTCCATGAAAAAAATTCACATTAAGGCATGTTGTGTTTCTATGGATTACACTTCATCAAAAAAAACTCTTGAACTTGGAAAAAAGAGCAACTTGGTTTTTCCCTTCATTGGTGTGCACCCAGAAAAAGCACAAGATAATGTTCAACCTGCATTTGAATTAATAAACAAAAATAAAGAAATAATTTCAGGGATAGGCGAGATTGGGTTAGATCCTACATATTCAAACTCAGATGAGGAATTGTCAAAACAGGAGCAGGTTTTTAGAGCCCAACTTTCTTATGCGGAAAAATTTAAAAAACCTGTTTCAATCCATTCTAGAAAATCACTTACCGAGATACTAAAAATTCTACCATCATATAATGTTCCTACAATTTTATTGCATTGGTTTGATGGAAACAAAAAGCAACTAAAGAAAGCAATGGATTTAGAATATTATGTTTCCTTTGGTCCAGTTATGACATACTCGAAGGACAAACAAGTTTTACTGTCTAAAGCAGACAAAAATAGAATTCTAGTAGAAACTGACGGACCAGTAAGATATTCTAGATGTTTTGGTAACAAAATTGCTCAATTAGACTTTATTCCAAGTGTTGTTTTTTGTGCATCTAAGGTTTTGCATATGAATTATGACGATTTATGTAATGTATTAGAACAAAATTCTAAACAATTTCTTATGCTATAGATATAAAATACCGAGTAAATTTCTTGGTTTAGTGAACAGAATAAAGATGCTTTCAATAAAAGTTTTACAAGATCATAAAGAAAAATTTGGAGTTGATTTCGCTAAAAATAAACAGGCACTGAATGATATATGCATAATTACTTCTAAATCATTGAAAAATAAGCTGGCTGGTTATATTACGAAATTTATAAAAAATGAATTTAATATGAAAATAGAAAAAGCTAAACGTATGGCAAATACTAAAGAAGTGGTTCTTGAGGAAAAGAAATTAGATACAATTAGCGATGCGCCACCAGTTCAAGCATCATCGTAAAAATCTGCACTAAAAACATCTTTAGCAGACTGATTTTTGAATATTGAAATTATAAGATTAATTTTGAGGTAGTGTGGAGTATTTACGTTGATTACTGTGAAACTGCTGGGTGGTGCAAAAAAATCATTTTCTACCGATACCATGTTATTTGAAAAAAATATTTTGACATTATCTGAATTGATTAAACAGTTGATCCAAAGAAAACCAAAAGATACTTTAGAATTTGATACAGCAAATTTGCTTATAGCAGTAAACGGTATAGATTCTTCTGCATTAGATGGATTAGATACTAAATTAGAAGATAATGACGTTGTCAGTATTATTCCAGTTATTCATGGAGGGACTGCTACTAGAATACAATTTTCTATAATGAATTCAAATGTTGAAATTTTTGATATGATGATTAACAGGGAACTTGATATTGAATTTTTAAATAACTTGAGGCAAAAATATCCATACTTAACCATACAGGCAATAAATTCTAGGTTTATCCTTGATGTAAACCACATAAAAAAAATACTTGCACTATCTCTTTATGCGAAAAAAAATAAAACATTACTTTCAAAAAAAATTGAAACTGACATATTATTGAGATTCGCTTGTACCACACAAATATCTTATGCAATTAAAGTTGCTGGTAGAAAACCAAAAAATGATTTTGTAATAGTCGCAATAGGTAAAAAATCAACTTTGGATAAGCTAAATTCTGATCTTATATCACATCTTAACCCAAGACCACTTTCAAAAAACAATCACTCATTTATGAAAAAACAATTTAAAATATCTAAGAAACAAATGTCTGCACTTTTATCAAGTGACCCATTAGAAGATATTCTTGTAGAAAAAGCTGCTGTGTTATTCTAGGTTACGCTTAGATTTCTCTAAACTAAACAAGGCATCATTTTTTAAAATTGATATCCCAGTTTTGTTGCCAAGAACCTCAATCAATATGATCCAAGTAGGGTTTTCCAACGAAACTTTGTTGGATAAGGATTTTGCAATCTCTGTAATAATCTCCTTGCTTGAGATAGTTGAACCTCTCTTTTCAACTGTAATTCTGAAAGAATCATTTTTTTGAATGCAGTCCTTAAATTTAATTACATTTTGCTTTATTTTATCAATGTCTGTGTCTGTTACAGTCTGAATTGGAATTATTCTAAGGCAATAACGCATAAACCATGGCTCTTCATTTATCTTATTTTTTACATAATCTATTACTTCAGATGGTTTTACAACTGTGTTAACTGTCAAAACACCCCTCATTCCAGAATCAAGAATTTCAAGTTCTTGATCACCAAGTTCATTTATAATTTTCTTAATCTCATTTTTTGCTTCTGATTCTAGGTTTCTTCCACACGTGACAATTAAATTCAAAATAATTTTTTCAACTCCTCTTCTGAAATACTCCCACTTCTTACAATCCTGAGTTTATTTCTATCAATTTCAACTATTGTTGATTCACCATCATCTGATAAAATTCCCCCATCAAGTAACAAATCATATCCATTTAGATCTCTTTTACAATCATTAGGATCAGTAAGTGATGTGGTTCCTGAAATGTTTGCGCTTGTTGCCACCAGTAACTTACATTCCTTAAGAAGTGACAGAACACACTGATTATTAGGCACTCTTACAGCAATTTTTTTTCCAAGTCCCAGAGACTTCCTAATATTTTCATCTTTTACTTTTAAAATTAGTGTGATTGGACCTGGCCAAAACATTTCAGCAATTTTTTCTGCCTTATCGTTAAATTCAGCAATTTTTTCTAATTCTTTTTTTGAGTATCCAATTACAGGAAATGGTTTTGTTTTTTCTCTTTTTTTAATTTTATATAATGAAAGTACTCCATTCTGATTATAAGGATCACATCCTATTCCATAAACAGTATCTGTAGGGAAAATTACAATTCCTCCCTTGTTAATTATTTGAACAGCCTTCTGGATACCTACATTATTACATGAAATTCTCAAGTTCTTGACAATCTTAGGAACCCAGCTCTAACTAAATAGTTAATCCATAATATTCAGAAAAGTCCCTAAAAGTTTGGTATGCTAAAAGAAATTCTTTTCCTGATGGGCTAATTTTATACTTGCAAGATCTTTCTGAATTTACCTGCTCCAAAAGCCCCTGTGACACCAAATTATTCAGAATTGTTGAAATTCTTCCATGGGAAATATTTACCCTTCTAATTAAATGCGTTATGCCCGTACACTCATCGCTGTCAGCATAGTCCCTTGTTGTAGTTAAGATATTCCCAATTATTTCCATTCGGGCTCTATGTATCATATCATTTCTTTATTCCTATTAATTATGATAAATTCGAGAATTTTTTTCAATATACCTTGAGGATAAAAGAAATTGACACATCTATACATTTTTGTCATCACAACGTTATCCACTATGAATTATCATCAAATGTAATTTTACGTAATGGCATTTTTACTATTGGAAGGCCTAACGAAATCAGCCCTCCGATTTTTATACAAATTGAGATTGAATACATTACAGTTTCGGGAAACACGAACGAATACCATCCAATAAATTCACCCAGTGCTAGCAAGCCAAGACCTACAGCAACAAAAAGGGTCGCAGATCTTTTTCCATTCAAATATGATATCATAGTTTCGATTGAACCGTATACTAACAAAATAAATGAAACCGCTCGTAATACATACTCAACAGAAACAAATGATACTAGAAACAGTGGCAGTACTCCTATAGACCTAAAATATCTTGATTTAGGGAAGAAGGTTTTGATAGTATGGGAAAACGCAATGAACCAATATCCTATTGTTTGAGAAGCAACACCAAGGATTGAGATTCCACGATTGATATTTCCTGTTTGAAAATTAAAGTCATCAAGAACATATCCTATTGCTAATATTCCAAAGCCAATTCCAATGGCAAAAAAAGCTATTGTTAATCTGAATAATGTAGGGCTGCCAGTATTTTTGTAACCTACATATGACATGGTACCAATTACAAGCCCTACCGCAAGTCCAAGAAAATTTAAAATAATTTCAAGTAAAAATTCCAATTATACTTCCTGCTAAATTGTTTTAAATAAGGTTTGAGAACAAGTTTTCTTACTTTTTTATTAATTACATAACAAGCTAATCCCACCCATCTAGCGTACCAGCTTTTTCACCTTCAGTGCTTCCTGTATAGTCACTAAGAATATCTGAATATGTTGAATCTGCATGTGCGACATATCTAACGTATTCTCCATAGCTCATTTCAAAATCACATTTTTTGCAAGTAACTAATGAAAAATCAGGAGCAAGCTCAGCTTTTTCTTTACATTTAGGGCATTTAATCTTCATAATTTCTGCTTATCTTGTTGCCTATTATTGGTATTCATACAAAAAAAATAAAAAGAGCTCTTGATTTTTCTAAATATGAGCCGAACCTGTACTAAATGTAAGAATGAAATTACAGATGATGAAGAATTAGAACCAATCCCAGCTTCATATCCTTGCTGTACTAAATGTTGGGATGGGTGGAAAGAAAACCGTGTTATGGTAATCAATGAATTGCGGTTAGATATGTCTTTGAAGGATCATAGAAAACTTCTAAAAAAACATGAGAAGATGTTTGTCGGCGTATTGACTGCCGAAGGAGATGTTATTGATTATACAAATGAAGACAACAGAAACCCAGAAGAGCGACCAGCCTAAAAGCCGATAAATCTTCTGGCGCTTTTCGGAAGAACCAAAAGCAACTTCCTTTTTGAATCATCGTCCAAATCCTTAACCACATTTTGAACTGAAGCTGATATAATTTCCTGATTTGTTTGTTCCAAGCTTAGGAATATCTCAAGAATGCCATCCAAGTTAAACAAAATTATCTTTTGGGGCGAATTAACTATGTGTTTGACATAATTTGAAAACATATCATGTCTATTTTCTTCCGAAATTGTGCAAAGCACTTCTAGCCATGTCTTGAACAGTTTTGAAAAATTTGGAAAAGGTATAGTTGGTCCAGCGTCTAGGGCGTTATTGATGATTTCTGATTTTTCAGGTTCTGACATCGAGAAAAATTCCATCATTCTTTTCTTAAGAATGGGCTTCCTAAGAAAATCTGGTAGGCTTGCAAGATTTATTATTATATTTCCTGCATAATTTGGTTCAGACAATACAATTGTTATTTGTAGTATGAGGTATTAATCGTAACTTGTTGTTGAATTAAATATATGAAAACTCTAGCATTTTTGTATGCCTTCAACTGTTGTGGTAGGTGGTTTTTTTGGTGACGAAGGAAAAGGAAAAATCATCTCATATTTGGCAAAAAAAGATAATCCAACAATAGTTGTTCGTGGTGGAGCTGGACCAAATGCGGGGCATACTATCAAAGATGGTAATACGACTTACAAAGTTAGAATGCTACCTAGTGGATTTTTAAATAAAAATGCCAGAGTCATGATTGGACCTGGTGTAGTTGTTGATCCTCAAGTCTTTTTAAAGGAAATACAAGAATTTGGAGTTTCTGGCAGAGTATTTCTGGATAATCATTGTGGGATTATTGAACAAAACCATCTTGATCAGGATTCTAAAGGCAGATTGAAGGAAAAGATTGGAAGCACTGGTTCAGGAACTGGTCCTGCAAATGCTGAAAGGGCAATGAGAACTTTGAAAATGGCAAAAGATATTGAATCACTTTCTTCTTACATTAAAGATGTGCCTGATGAAATCAATTCTGCATTAAAAAATAAAGAAGAAGTTCTAGTTGAAGGAACTCAAGGTACTCATCTTTCGTTATGGCATGGTACATATCCATTTGTTACTTCTAAGGATGTAACTGCAGCAGGTATATGTGCAGATGTTGGCTTAGGACCAAAAAATGTGAATGAGGTTCTAATTGTGTTTAAAGCATATTTGACACGTGTTGGAACTGGACCTATGCCTGGTGAGCTTGGTGCTGAGGAAACCGAAAAAAAGGGTTGGGCTGAATTTGGCACGGTAACTGGAAGACCTAGACGTGCAGCAGAATTTGACTTCAATCTAGCACGAAGGGCAGTAATGCTGAATAGTGCAACTCAAATAGCCATTACAAAACTAGATGTGAGATTTCCTGAATGCTCAGGCGTAAAATCTATGGATGAATTAAGTAGCGATGCTAAATCTTTCATAAAAAATATTGAGGAGAAACTTGAAGTTCCTGTCACACTTATTGGAACTGGTCCACTTGTGGATGATGTTGTAGACCTCAGGACATAATTATTTTTTGGTTAACCTTTAATGTAGTATTTGATTTTATTGATCATGGTCAAGTTTCCAAGCTATATTCAAGTAAATTCACCTTTGGAATTTACTAGATTAGTATGTGCGTTAGAAAGGTCACCTAGGGTCTCATTTCTTCATGAACACCAAGGAAAAAAAGTTCTTTCTGTGCAAATGGACATGCTTAAGCAAAGCCCAGTAATTTATTATTCTCCCATTGAAAATTTTGGTCATTATATCTCTTATGGATTCAAATCCGGCAAGGAAGAATCTTTAATGGTAGATTCTACTCTTGATAACTCAAAACTTTATTCTCCAATTGTGAAAATTAAATCATTACCTGAATCTCTTCGACCATCATCTAATACCAGCACTGAAAAATACCAACCTATTGAATTTGAAGACGTGGGAAGCCTTGCTAAACTTAGCTATGGTTTTGATGAGGCACCGTTTCCATTGTTTTCATTTCCATTTAATGGAAGATGGCTTCTTGGGGTCTTTCTAAATTTTAATGAGGACGGAGACTCATTTTTCTGTTATGTTGGATTAAATCAAGAACCAACTGAACCGTTTCTAAAACATAGCGTAACTAGTGGATCACAGCCCACTTTTGTGAATAATACTGATGAACATGGATACTCTTACATCAAAATAATTAAACTACAGGAAACTCATCCATTGGTCAACTATGACCAAATTCAAAACTAGAATTCATCAATCCTCTAAGGATAGCAGGATCATACTTGCTAATGATTATGATATCAGTAACGAGAAACTTGTTTTACAAACAATCAAAAATATAAAAACATTACACAAATATCTATGTGGAATAAAACTAAACTTCCATCTACTTCTACCTTTAGGAAAAAAAGAGATCATAACAATCAATAAAACTGCACATCAGTATGGTCTTCAAACAATTGCTGATATAAAACTAAATGACATAGGAAACACAAATCTAGTAACCACAAAAACATTATGGGATTTTGGATTTGATGCAGTAATTGTAAATCCAATTATGGGTCCATTAAACCTAAAAAAAATTATTACATCAGCACACAGATGTAACAAGGGGGTAATCACATTATGTCATATGAGTGCACCTGAAGCCAAGATGTCATATGACATGAATGTAAAACTCTCAAAGAATTCTAAGACCGTGTCATTATACCAACTATTCTTGAATTGGTCTATATCCAATAACGCAGATGGTATAATCGTTGGAGCAACTTTTCCTAAAATTATTAGCGACTGTAAAAAAATTACTGGCAAAAAACTCGATATTTACTCACCTGGCATTGGAACCCAAGGCGGAGATGCAAAACAGGCAATCGCAAATGGGTGTGACTTTCTAATTGTGGGAAGAACAATTCTTAATTCAAAGGATCCTGTGTATACTGCAAAACAATTACTATGAGCTGGCATCTAGCAAGAATTTATTTGCTTTTGCCAAAACATTTTTAGCATTTTCAAATGTAATCTTTTTTAAAGCATCATTATATCCTAACCAAAGATAATCATTATGCTCATGAGATAAGGAAATTTTTTTCATATCTGTTTTTGCTAGGAAAAAAATCACTTTTTTATGAACTGCTTCATTTTTAAATCTAAAATTATATTCTACATATTCTTCAAAGCCATCTATGAGTTGAAAATTAGAAATACCGGTCTCCTCTCTCATTTCTCTTCTCACAGTTTCGTGTGGTGTTTCACCAACTTCCATTTTTCCTTTAACAAAATCCCAGTGTCCTTGAGGATAATTTAATAAAAGAAATTCATTTTTACCTGAAGTGTTACATAATAAAACAGCACCTGCAGATGTTTCCCTTATCATAAGCTTCTAGATTTTAATGAGCATAGCAGGTTATTTTCCTATACGTCTTTTTCTTTTCTGAAATACACGTATTGCACGCATAAGATCGATTTTTCTAAATCCTGGCCAAAAAACATCCAAAAAAACTAATTCACTATATGCACTTTGCCACATTAAGAACCCACTCATTCTTTTTTCACCAGATGTCCTTAAAATCATATCAGCTGATGGCTGGGGAAGATAAGAAGTGTACAGGTTTTCCTCAATTACGTGTTTGTCTATGTCTTTTGCGTCTAATTTTCCTTCTTTTATCTTGTTTCCAATCTTTTTAACAGCATCAACTAGTTCATTTTGACCACCATATGCAATTGCAATATTTAGAAAATGATTGTCATAACCTTTTGTCGCACCATCCAATCTTGATATTACATCTTTAATAGAATCTGGTAATAATTCAATACGTCCTATTGCCTTGACCCTCATTTTGTTTTTATGAATTCTAGGATCGTTGTAGAGTTTTTCTAATCGAGTTTTAATCAGATCATAAATATATTCCAGCTCTTCATTTTTTCTCTCCAAGTTTTCAGCTGATAGAACATACAAAGTTATAATTTTTATATCAAATTCTTCACACCAATCAAGAAGATTTTCAACTGCGTCAGCACCCTTAAAGTGGCCCTGTTTTTCTATGACCAAGTTTCGTTTTGCCCATCTACGATTACCATCCAGAACTATGGCTATGTGGTTTGGCATATCACCCTCGGTAATTTCTTTTTCTAGTTTACTAGAATAGAATCTATAAAGCCCAGACAAATTCAACACTTTATTCACGATTCCGTTAATGTTAGACCACCTTTTTTCAATTAATTAGAATACACAGGCACAGATATGTGTTATTACAAAAATATTCTCAGAATAAAGTATATTTTATTGTGGTTACGACTTGATGTCTTTCTTTTTCTTATATTTTCGTATTAATATGGTGGCAGATGCAGCAGTTACCCCAAACCCTGCTACTAATGGCAAGATTAAGGAAAATGAACTTTCATCGTAGATTAAGATATTTGTAAACTGGTATAGAGTTGGATATACAGAAACCAGTGCAATTACTCTGAGAATATCGCTGATATGTCGTAGTTTTCTGTTTAACCAGTTGTTAAATAAAATTCCCACAAATATTGTTCCAATACCAATCCACAAAAATGGAATCATACCTGAAATAAATTGCCCAACAAAAACATTGTCAGCAATAATTTGAAGAATTCCTAAATCAGCTGAAATATTTTCTACACCAACAGAAGCGATACCAGCTGGTACTGATGCAGCTATTAGAATGAGTCCAGTTATCAGTGTAAACAACCGAATAAATCCTTCTGGTGTGGGCTTTGCCCAATTGGCCCATGCTTTGTCAATGTCAAATGCTCTGATCAAAAACGCACCACCAAGAATGCTAACTAATACAGCAAAGATCTCAGCTGTATATCCAGTAACAACACCAATTCCACCAATAAGTAACAAAATTCCTGGAACACCTAAGAAAAATTTTGAATATTTTGGATCATATACTACCATCTTTAGGAATTTACCAAATAATGCATACGAATGCTCAATTGTTCTGCTAACTTTCATAACCACTCTTTGTACTGATACAACTGGAATCACATTTTGAATGATAGGAATAACCATCTCATCGTCTTCGCCATCGGATACTATAACAGATCCATCTGCATGAAATGTCTTTAATACTAATTTAATCTCTGCCGCAATTTTTTCATCTGCTTGTACACCTCTACCTGCTACACCAGTGACCGTAACTACTTGGGCATTGTATCCTTTGCTTACCAAATCTTCATACGTTTTTATCGCAGAAAAAATTGCATTAGAATCAGCATCTTCGGGATCTTCTAATGCTAGTCTTTGTGCCGCTTCAATACAAGCATCTCTACCAATCACAGGAGTAGTGATTCCAGTTTTTTCTCCTACATCGTCATCTCTGTCTACACAAATCACCAGTAATTTACTAGCAGTAGATGATTGGACATCATTTTCCACTTTGCCATTTAGCGACATGTCTACTTTATATCAAAATTACCTTTTAATGATTTCCTACTATTATGAGTATGAAGTTTAGCAGTTGTACTAAATTTACTCATGGTCTCAAACTATCTGATTTTTTAACTAGGTTTAGAGATTCTTCTTTGAGCTGATTTATCTTTTCTAATATTTTATCAATATCACCTGAATCAGTATTTGTATACAACATATTTGCAACAATAATAGTCTCAGCAATTTGTTCATTTAGTTTTTTCAATGACTGAATAGCAGCTACATAACTATCACTCCATTCTTCTGCGGCACCACTTGTAGCTAGCTCTATTACCAAACCTCTTACTTGTAATGAAGAAAGTTCAGCAATCTCAGTGTATTCTACTGGATCTAGTTTTTTCTCCATCAAATTTTCAAATGAATCTTGGATACTATTTTCAAGCAGTATTTTTTTTTCCTTAATTTCATCAAGATGCTTTTTAAAGTCGGACACAACAAATTTCATTGTTGTATCTTCTGGAATTAGATAAACCAAAAAACTGGCTGCTACAACACCAACAAGAATGGTTGCTGTAATACCAATCCCTTTTTTTGATGCCATCTAAAAATTATCTAAACATGTTATTTATAATACGTAACATTTTCAAAATCATCGTTATTATGAAATTTTAATTAATTTTGATTTTGGACAAAAAAATCAAAAAAGCCCTTTTATGGGCAAAATTAGTTAAATAGAGTAAATTTTTAATTGAAAAATTATACTTTGTTCTATCCTCTAGTTAAAAAAATTTCACAGCGACTTCATAAATACGAGGCTGTTTGTGGTTTGTTATAATGACAACAGCATATTGTGTAAAATGTAGAGACAAAAGAGAAATCAAAGATCCACAAATAACTGAACTTAAAAATGGACGACCAGCAGTAAAAGGAACCTGTCCAGAATGTGGTACTAATGTTTTCCGAATAGGTAAACCTTAAAACATTTTCTTTTTTTAGCTAAACCCATATAGGTAGTTTAATTCACTGTTTTTCTAATGAAAAAAACAGTCTATGAAAAACTTCTTAAACGAATAGACGGTGAACGTTCAAAAAATTCTGCAGAGATTGATTCTAGATTTGAACTTCCTCCAGTAGATGTGATGTGGGAGGGTCAAAGAACTTACTTACGAAACTTCTCTGATTTTCCAAAAATAATGCGTAGAGATTCTGCAAAACTACTGCAATATTTGTCAAAAGAGTTTGCTGTTCCTGCTGAACGAATAGGCGATAGTGCAATGTTCGTTGGAAGAAGAGATCCTGACGATTTTACCAGATTACTCAAAATTTACGTTAATGACTATATTATGTGCCCAACTTGCAAAAGTCCTGATACAAGAACGGAAAAGGAAAAAAGAATATCTTTTCTCATTTGTGAAGCATGTGGGGCTAAATCTACAATTAAGGGCAAATACTCGTAATGTTTTCTGCGCGTCTGATTAACCAAAAAGATGTGAGAATGTTAAACATTTGTGACTCAGACATATTAGGAAAAACACTAACTCGCGATAAATTTACTCTAAAAATTACTGAGAATTTTTATGGAAAAAATAATATTGAAAAAGAAGAGGCGAAGGAACTACTAAAAAAATGTAATAGTATTAACATGGTTGGAAAAGAAATTATCTCTCTATCAGTCAACATGGGAATAGGTTCAGAAAAGGGAGTAAAGGAAATTGATGGAGTTCCCTTTCTAATTGTTTTCAAAGTGTAAAACATCACAATTATATACAAAAATTTACAATTTTTTCTATGGGTAAGCGTAAGGTCTTAAACGAAAGTGCATTAAAGCAAATTAGATTACCAGAGGAGGGTGAGCTACTGGGAAGAGTGCTAAAATTACTTGGTAGTGATCAAGTGATGGTTAAATGTACTGATGATATAACTAGACGAGGAAGAATTAGAGGAAAATTAAAACGAAGAATTTGGATTCGTGATAATGATATTGTAATCATAGCACCATGGGATTTTAAATACACAGAGAGAGGAGATATTGTATGGCGGTTTACTCTAAGTCAGGTGGATTGGCTAAAAAATAATGGACACATACCAAAAGATTTCTGACTTGCAAATTATTTTTTGCTTAATATGAAAAAGCTAAAACTTTCTAACGATACTGATGATGTGTATTCTATTCTTGACTCTACGCTTTTTTCAAAAACTAAAAAAAAATCTTTGTATGATGGATTTAAAAAAAATAAAACAATTAATGAAGTTTTAGACAAACCAACCGTACTAACCATTTATGGAATGATAAAATCGCAAATTCTCTCTTACGTTAATGGTGTTATTCGTGCTGGAAAGGAATCAGTAGTATTTTGGGCTGTATCTCCAGATAACGATAATATCGCATTGAAAACATACCTCGTCAGCACATCTAGTTTTAAAAAACGTGCTTCTTACATTTTGGGAGATCCGCGATTTTCTCGAATTAAGAGTGGTACACGAAATCTTGTATATCTGTGGGCAAAGAAAGAATATCAAAATCTAACTCGTTGCATTGGGTGTGGCATACCTGTTGTGAAACCAATAGCAGTCAGAAAGAATGTACTTGCCTTAGAATTTATTGGAAAAAACGGTGTTCCAGAAAAAACTCTTGCTGAATGCCAAGTAAATAAAAAAGACTACAAATCAGCCATATTACTACTCGAACAACTTTACAAAAAAGCGCATCTAGTTCATGGTGATTTTTCTGAATATAATATATTTAAAACTAAAAATGGTTTAATTCTGTTTGATCTGGGATCTGCTGTTGATTTACAACATCCAAATTCTCAGGAATTACTAAAAAGAGACATTAATAACATATCTAGATTCTTTGTTAAAAGGGGGCTAACAGTTGAAAATCCTATCGACGTGTTAAAAAAGATACGAAATGAGCTTTGAAAAATTAATTAGAATACCACAAGACCGAATAGGAGTTTTAATTGGAAAATCTGGGAAAACTAAGCGAGAAGTTGAAAAAAGATGTTCAGTGTCATTGCAAATAGATAGTGACTCTGGAGAAATTTTCATTAACGGTTCTGGAAACTTTACTGATATTCAACCATTTAAGGCGGTGGAAATTGTTTTAGCAATCGGTCGTGGATTTTCCCCGGAAAATGCAATGAAGTTGTTAAAGGATGATAATACTTTACATATTATAGATTTACATGACTTTGTTGGAAAATCTGCAGACCAAATGGAACGGATTAGGGGGCGCATTATTGGAGAAGGAGGAAAGGCACGAAAAAATATGGAGAGTCTAAGCAATACGTTGATTTCAGTTTATGGTAAAACTGTTTCTGTTATAGGTTCTCCCAACCAGTTAAAATCTACCATTGATGCAATTTCATCTCTTTCTAGTGGAAGTATGCACAGTTCTGTATATACTAAACTAGAATCTATGCGACGTCGTGAAAAACTAGAAAAATTACAGCTGTGGGAAAATCAAGATGTCTTCTAAAGAATCTTTTACTCAAATTTCTCCTAGTGAGTTTTTTTATCGTAACAGAGATCTTGCTGGCTTTAGTAATCCAACACGATCACTCTATACTGCAGTTCGTGAATTTGTCGAAAATTCACTTGATGCCTGTGATCAAATAGGAATTTTACCTGATGTTCGTATGTCTATAAAGGCAGTTGATGCAGAAAAGCCTGAACCAAAACAGTACATCTTAACCGTGAAAGATAACGGTCCTGGCATTGAATCAAAGCATGTTCCTTTAGCATTTGGAACTGTATTATACGGGTCAAAATTTGGCCTAAAACAAGCTAGAGGAATGTTTGGATTAGGCGCTACAATGGCAATTCTTTACGGCCAAATCACGACAAACAGGCCTGTTATAGTGAAAAGCAGTACGGATGGAAAAATTCAGGATGAATATGAAATGTTACTGGATATACAGAAAAACAAACCTGTAATACTAAAACATCAAACAAAAAGTACTTCGAAAACTGGACTATCAGTTAGTATTTGTTTAGAGGGCGATTATGCAAAAGCAGGTTCTAAAATTCGTGATTATGTTTATCAAACCTCACTGATTACGCCATATGCAACTATCACATTTGATGACCCAAAGGGTGAGAAGTTCAGGTATACGAAAGTTGTCAGGACAATGCCTAAAGCACCAACAATTATCAGACCACACCCGCATGGAATTGACGTTGAAACAATTAGACGTATGTTGTTAGACACACATTTCCAAATTCCAACAGTTGATGATAAGATGATCCTAAAAGTTAGAAAAGAACTTGGATTGTCTAAAAAAAATCTCAACTACTTGGGAATAATGCAAAAGGCGCAAAAAAAATGGAAAAATTTGTCGCGACAAGTTCGTGTTGTTATAGCCATGATGTCTTTTTTAAAAATGGATTTTGAAAAAATAAGCAAGATCACTATTGAAGAAATTGATGTTGGAAACAAAAAACTAACTTACTGGGACTTTGGGGAATCACAATCTATTGCCCTTGACATGGATCCTGAAAGCCGTTACTATAAACAGTTAGCAAACACTGTTCAGGGTGAAACATTAACTTCATTTATGACAAAACGTTTTCAAAGAGTTGGACCTACCACAGCTTTGAAGTTTGCTGAATTTGCAAAGTTTAAACCTGAACAAAGAATTGGCAATATGACAAACCAGGAACTCGTAAAACTTAGTGATGCATTACAAGCGTTTGATGACTTTTTAGCACCTGATCCAAGTTGTCTTGCTCCACTTGGTGCATCTCCGTTAGAAAAGGGTATGGCACAATTTTTTGAACCAGATTTCCTTACGGTTGTACAGCGTGGTGCTTCTGCATATTCAGGATTCCCATTTATCATAGAAATGGGAATAGCATATGGAGGAAAAATTTCCAGTCATGGAACCAAAGTTTATCGTTTTGCCAATAGAATTCCCCTTCTTTATGACGAGGGAAGTGATGTTGTTCTGAAGGTTGTAAATGACACTGACTGGTCACGATATAAGATAAAAGGAGACCCACCATTAGTAATAGTATCTCATATTTGTTCCACAAGAGTCCCCTACAAAACGGTAGGAAAAGAAAATGTAGCAGACAGACCTGAAATTGAACGTGAATTAAAGCTGGCACTACTTTCTCTTTCTAGAAAATTATCTTCATTCATGTCTAAAAGAGGTCAAGCTGAGGCGGACATAAAAAGGAAAAATCTTTACTCAAAATACATTCCATTAATAGCGCAGTTTGCTACAGAGCTTGCAGGCAAAAAGAAAGAGCCAGATTACAAGAAACTAATTGTGGAGGAACCTATAGTTGAAGAAAAAGTCTAAGAAAAAAACTTCAGATGATAAGCAGAAGATCCTAATCGATCTTTTAAAAAAACATGGGGCAGAAATCTATGATGATCTTAATAATGGAAAATTTCCAAAATTTTCAATTCCAAGCCGTTCGGTAAGTAATATTGTATATGATAAAAAATTGCGGCAATACATACTAGGAGCAAATACAGCTATTAGAAATTCGAGGAATTCATCTCAGCTTCGTTCATTTACGCAATTAATGTGGCTGGCATTTTTTGCAAACCGTTTGACTAATGAAAAAAAATCCTCAACACTCCGAGATGTATACTATTCATCCCAGGCGTTTGCGGTTGACTTTGAGGATCAGGGCGAATCTGACAACATAATAGTTGATCTTGAAGCTGTGCTTTCAAGACCAAGAGAGGATTTTCACGTATTTCCTGAGGAAAGGAGTAGTGTATTTGGAGATTTAACTATAGAATATACTGTGCCAGGATACGAGGGGAAAAAAATGAATTTGTCTGATCATCCTGATGGTTATGCAATTGGACCAAGCTTAACTTCATGTGAATTGATTGAAACTAGTGCAGAAGTGATAATCGCAGTTGAGAAAGGTGGTCTGTTTACAAGGTTTGTTGAAGAACAAGTAGATAAAAAATTTAAAGCAATCATTGTAGACACAGGTGGTCAAGCACCTCGCTCTACCAGAACTCTTCTCAAAAGACTTCATGACGAGTTGAGTCTTCCAGTTGTTATTTTAACTGATGGTGATGTATATGGCGAACACATTGCAATGGTAATTAAATCAGGTTCTGCAAATGCTGCACATTTGAGAGAGCTTACAGTTCCTGATGCGAAATGGGTTGGAGTCTGGGCTACCGATATTGAGAAATATAAACTTCCTACTATACCAATGACAGAATCAGACATAAAAAGATGCCATGACCTTCAGAAAGATCCAAGATATCAAGAAGGAATATGGAAAAAAGAACTTGAAGTTTTCTTAAAAATTAAAAGAAAAGCAGAATTAGAAGCATTCTCAAAGTATGGTTTGACAAACATCACTGACAAGTACTTACCACAGAAACTTGAATTGGCAAAAAGTCTTTAACTTATTTTTAGTGTAAGAACACCATTTCTGTACTTAAAATCAGTTATTTGCATTTCACTTGATCCTTCAATCGGAACTTCTTTTGAAAAACGACTGGAACCTCTAACATATAAAATTCCATCAATCAATCTTACCATAATCTTATCATCCGGACCTGGTACCTCAGCAACAAAGACAAGTTCGTTTTCACCTTTAATCAAGTCATAGACCCAATTCTTAGCTTCTGCTTCTCTTGCTGTAAATTTTGGAACCACAACTTCTTTTGTCATTTTTTTAATAACACTTATCCAATAAATTGCTGTAATAGCACCTGCTCCAATCAAGACAAAATTTGCAAAATGAGTATCTGCCCTTTGTGTCATCACATATAGCATTCCAATTAAAAGAAGCACAACTATAGGAATAATAAAATTTAATGATTGTTCATTAGGAGATGAAGAGATTTTGGTAAATTTTGACATTTACTAAGAAATTCTTTTGCCAAATATAAAGTATCATTGAAATTTTTAGAGTGGTACTTTAATTAGAATAAATTCCTAGAATTTTAGATGAATTATGAGAAGATTAAAAATGATCTAATATCGGAGGTTCGGCTCACCAAAAATCAGGCTGAAGTATTTTTATTAGTCACACTGAACGGAAAAATGCCTGTCAGCCAAATTTCCAAGTCTTTAGAGATTTCCGCCGATGATGCATTAGAAATATCTCAAAAACTTATTGAATTAGGTGGTTTTATTGACATGCCTGAAACAGAATTTGAAGCAATGCATCCACGCTTTACAGCTGTAAACATGTATAGAAAAATGTGTGAAAGGGAAAACATTGATTTTAAAAAAAATTCAATTGTTGATAATATTGGTGTTGCACTTGAAGAGCCATATGATAATGTAAGGACTAAATATAACAAAAAGCGGTAAAAACTGCATGAGTGAAATCTACAAGTGTTGTAACAATCCTCAGATCACCTACATGTCCGTTGTAAATATCAACATTGATGAAAGGACGGTAGGCAGTGTAGATGTTTGGCGATGTGGAGTTTGTAAGAAAAAATTTTGTGAAGAAAAACAGTTGGGAATAGAATCAATAACTGAGACTGTAGGAATGCCAAGAATTGAAGATAACGAAAAATGGGCTGTCATTATCAGTAAACTCCAAAAAGGACAAGATAAGTGGAAACTTGTAAGGTTAAAACAAAATGGAATTATAAAGTATGAAACAGCTGATGAAAAAATTTTAGAACTTAAAATTGAAGATTATAAAATAGTTGATGATTTTCATACTAGCTTCCTAGTTGAAGATCACTTGAACAGAGCAGTAGAAATTTAGATCTGCCTTGAACCTAAAAGTGCATGTAAACAATGTTGATGGTACACAAATGGCAGCAAAAATGAATGGAACATTTGAACTTGATGATAATATGTTCGAGTTTTCAGCAATAGCATTTGGACGTATAGGAGGGCAAAACATTGGAGTAGAAGAA
>Ga0207966_1000273_pt1 | contig 29413 bp, 27 predicted proteins | sample Knorr_S23_td_NAD_FD_185611 | JGI IMG/M metagenome (GOLD analysis project Ga0207966, IMG submission 185611) | Marine microbial communities from Southern Atlantic Ocean transect - Knorr_S23_td_NADW_ad_2500m_LV_B (SPAdes) (version 2) | ecosystem: Environmental > Aquatic > Marine > Oceanic | place...
CAACGAAAGCTCGTCTTACAAGGCGAACCCAGCGATTGACCACCCCAACGACGCCACAAAACTCCAGCATATATCATGGCTTATTTCCGAAGGGTATGGCGACAAGATCACGATAGCCCATGACATTTGCACCAATCATCGTCTCGTCAGATATGGCGGACACGGGTATTTCTATATCCTGAAGCACATCGTTCCATTGATGCGCGATAGAGGTTTTAGCGAAGAAGCTATCAATAAGATTCTTGTCGACAATCCAGCTTCGGCACTGACATTCGTTCCGCCGGCATAACGATTGAATTTGAACGCAGAAAAAGAAAATAGGAGATTTAGATGACAGGGCAGGTAAATAATGGAGATTGGGAATTCGCTCTGGACGTGGACCGTCAGGCCGCAGCAATAACAGGCCCTGTGGTACTCGGCGAGGGTGATTTCAAGTACGAATTGTCTGGGACGAATTGGGGCACGCTGCCCGACGGATGGTATTACAAAGAGGCCACATCCGTCGCAGTGAACTCCAAAGACCAGATTTACGTGTTCAATCGCGGCACTCACCCGATGATAATATTCGACCGCGAAGGGAACGTCGACAGCTATTGGGGCGATGGCGTGTTCGCCAATCCTCACGGTGTCACTATCGGCCCGGACGACGAGGTGTTCTGCGTCGATAACGGCGACAGCACAGTTCGCAAATTCACGGCTGACGGCAAACTTCTAATGACGTTGGGTGAGGCTCACAAGCCCTCGCCGAAGATGTCGGGCAAGCCGTTCAGCGTGCCAGCCCACGTCGCGATTGACAAGCGAAACGGCGATTTCTACGTCGCCGATGGTTACTCAAACGCTAGGGTTCACAAGTACTCGCCCGATGGCACGTACCAGTTTTCATGGGGCGAGTCGGGGACGGGCGAAGGCCAGTTTAACATCGTCCACAACGTCGAGACCGACAAAGACGGCTGGGTTTACATCGCCGACCGCGAGAATCATCGGGTTCAGGTGTTCAGCCCTGAAGGCAAATACGAAACGCAGTGGGGCAACCTCTCTAGGGCTGCGGCCATCTACATCGACTCTCGTGGCGACGATGAGCGAGTGTATGTCGGAGAATACTTCTGCGGCATCGGCCCCAATGACATCGGAACTGATCTTGGCCCACGGGTGAGCATATTTGACACCAAAGGTGAACTCCTGGGTCGCGCGGGCCACGAATCCTTTGGCGACGAAGCGGGCAGGTTCTACTCGCCTCACGGCATCACAGTGGACTCCCGCGGCGATATATACGTTGCGGAAGTTTCCTGGAGCGACTATGGAAGCCGCATGGACCCGCCTCGAGAACTGCGATCAATGCAGAAACTGGTGAAAATAGACTGACAACTCAGCAGTCTCAAACCTGAATCTGTGGAGAGTGAAATATGGCTACAGCCAATTACACAGACACATTGCCCATCGAAGAATTTGACGCAATGCGGGCTGATTACGACGCGGACCCTCGAAATCGTCTGATGCAAAATGCGGTCACCCTGCACAACGTTGATGAGATTGCGCTTGACCGACAAATCGTCACCGACGCCAATCACGTCTACTCGACAACTCTTGACGATTGGAATCCGACTCATCAGGGGGCATCGGGGCGGTGTTGGCTGTTCTCCGGCCTCAACCTGTGCCGGGTAGACACGATGCAGGAAATGAACATCAAACAGTTTGAGTTCAGCCAGTCCTACATGATGTTTTGGGACAAGGTGGAACGGGCAAATTTCGTTCTGGAATCCATCATCGAGACAGCTGACAGCCCGGTGGACGACAGGGTCGTGCAGTACCTGATGTCAGCGCCCATTGAGGACGCAGGCCAGTGGGATATGTTCGTGAACCTGGTGAAAAAACACGGGGTCGTTCCCAAATCCGCGATGCCTGAGACTCAGAGTTCTGGCGCCACTTACAAGATGAACTCCAACCTCTATTACCAGGTGCGACAGGGCGCGATGAAAATTCGCGACCTCTACAAATCGGAAGCCGGACTGGAAGCCATGAGGCAGTCGAAGCTGGACACCCTCAAGGTGATCTACAAGATTCTGGCAATACACCTGGGGACGCCTCCGAAAGAGTTCGACTGGCAGTGGAATGATCGAGACGGCGAGTTCCGGCGCGACGGAACCGTGACACCCAAGCAGTTCGCCGAGAAATATGTTGTGACCAACCTGGATGAACTCGTTTGCCTGGTAAACGATCCCAGAGAAGCGCACCCATATGGCACAACATATACCATCGGGTATCTGGGAAACGTTGTGGGCGGCGCAGCGGTGAAATACCTCAATATGCCCATCGAAGAGATCAAAGACATCACCATGCGCCAACTTCTGGATGGCCGTCCCGTGTGGATGGGATGTGACACCGGCAAGCAAAACGAGCGCAATCTCGGTTTGTGGGACGCTCACCTGTACGATTACGATGGCGTGTATGGCTCTGAATTTGGCATGGACAAGGCCGCAAGGCTGAATTACGGCCAGACGCAAATGACCCACGCGATGCTGTTCACCGGCGTAGATGCCGCTGATGGCAAGCCTCGCAAGTGGCGGGTGGAGAACAGCTACGGAGACAAGGTGGGCGACAAAGGGTTCTTCATGATGAACGACTCTTGGTTCGACGAGTACATGTTCGAAATCGCGGCGCCCAAGAGCTACCTGTCGTCGGAACGGCAGGCCGAATTGGACATCGAGCCGACCGTGCTGCCTCCTTGGGACCCAATGGGTGCGTTGGCTTCTCTCTGATCCCCGACACGAACCGCTGCACGGTATCTAGGAGAAATTGATGAACGACTATCAACCGCTGGACATCAGCAGTGTGTTGAACGCCGGTATTGAAGTTCTGGGAGAGGATGACCAAGATGTTGATGTCGGCTCCCAATCGTTTCGAGGTTTGCCATTCGAGGTAGGCACCGATTCTGGTGGAGACTGCTTTATAAGTCTCGATGTCTCCAGCGGGCCAATCAAGATCGACGCTGGAGAGTCGGCCCATCGTGTGGTGTTCGCGCACCGATTGGTTGGATCTGAAATCGACAGCGGCGGCTCCGTTGGATTGCCGGTGGCAGAGTACGTGTTTCACATGGCGAGTGGGAAGGATTTTCGAGCGAATATTCGAGAGCGATTCGAAATCGCGTCCGTGCCGAATGACTCATTCCGGGGGCCTTCTGGCCTGCCATTCCAGGCTGTCACCGATCAAAAGCACACGCTGTTTGAAAGAGATCAAGGCAAATGGGAAGAATTAGGTCGTCGGCAAACAGAATACGCGCAGGCCTCTGCCCGATCTTACTTTTTGTGGGCGTGGACGAACCCTGAGCCTGAATCTGTAATCGAATCCATCGAGATCGTGCCGCAAGGGGCAAAGTTCATAATCGCCGGAGTGACTCTAGGCCACGAGGATGAACACCCCTTTGCTCGACAGGGCCGCCGCGAGACGCGAATCACCGTCACCGATGAAACGGTTGCCGGTCAGCCCTTCGATCTATCCGTTAAGGTCGACCGGGGAGACACGACTTTCGTATTCCCGCTGCCCAAAGACCCGGACTCTGGGTTCACCGACGCGTATCACAAGGGTTACGGCCAGGAGGACAACACAGATTCGGATTCAGCATACGCCGAAATTTCCGCGGTGCCTTCGGCGACTGTGATAGTGAAGCAAGGCGACGAAGAGGTCGGGCAGGTTAAATGGGGCGAGGTTGAACGCGAAGGGGTGGTGGAGACCCCCCGGATGAAGATTGAGCTTCTTGATAAGGGCCGCAATTGGGTCAACGTAACCGTCGTTGACGACGACACCGGACGTCCTGTGCCTTGCCGAGTCCACTTCCGATCACCAGAGGGTATTCCGTATCAACCTCACGGGCATCACAATCAGGTTAACTCCAACCTCGGCACTTGGCACATCGACATTGGAGGCGACGTCCGTCTGGGCCAGATTTCTTACGCTTACATCGACGGAACCTGCCAGGGATGGTTGCCCAGGGGTGATGTCATCGTGGACGTGGCGCGTGGCTTTGAGTACGAGCCTCTGCGGACTCGTGTAAGCATCGAACCCGGCCAGCAGGAACTTACTCTCAGACTGAAACGTTGGATCGACATGAACCAACGACGATGGTTCAGCGGCGACTCCCACGTCCATTTTTTGTCCACTCAGGGCGCGCATACCGAATCCCAGGGAGAAGACCTGAACGTCGTAAACCTGCTCCAATCCCAGTGGGGGAGTCTGTTCACCAACACCGAGGACTTCACCGGTTCTGCGTCGATCCAAAAGAGCGGCAACAACATCGTCTACGTGTCCCAGGAGAACCGCCAACACTTCATGGGTCACATGATCCTGTGGGGCTTGAAATCTCCCGTGATGCCGTGGTGCAGCGACGGCCCCAGCGAGGCCGAAATCGGTGGGCACATGGAGACCACCCTCGCTCATTGGGCTGACGCTGCTCACGCTCAGGGTGGTTACGTCATCAGTCCCCACTTCCCTAATCCCAATGGCGAGCCTGCTGCGCTGGTCGCCACGGGGCGTCTGGACGGCGTCGAAATGCTCCGGCAGACCAAAGTTAACCACCTGGAATACTATCGCTACCTGAACGGCGGTTATCGTTTGCCTCTTGTCGGCGGAACGGACAAAATGAGCAGTGACGTTCCAGTGGGTCTTTACCGAACCTACGCCCAGATTCCTGACGATCAGGAATTTACTTACGACAACTGGTGCAAAGCTGTGGTAGCCGGACGCACGTTCCTTAGCGGCGGGCCGATTATGCACTTTTCGGTGGATGGTCAAGAGGTCGGCGATACGGTTGACATCTCCGGGCCTGGAACCGTCGAAGTCGAGGCGTGGGCCGAAAGCATCCTGCCGATTTACTCGCTAGAGATCATGCACAACGGTCGGGTCGTAGCCTCGACCCAGAACCCCAACGGCTCGCGCAGGCTGGAGATCAAGACAAGTCTAAAAATCGACGATCACTCGTGGCTGGCAGCTCGGACAGGAGCGTTGGACTACTATGACATCATCGAGCATCACGACGTGTGGAATCGCGGAGTGTTCGCCCACACGTCACCAATCTATGTGGCCTGCGGTGGAGGCTGGGAAATGTACGACGCGGCGACTGCCCAGTACATGCTGACCTTGGTCGAAGGCGATCTGGCCTACATCAGAGAGACAGCAGGCGTCCGGCCTCCCGCCTCAATAACCCACCACCACGGAGAGTCGGATCATCGGGCATACCTGGAGCGTCCGTTCCTCGAAGCTCAAGAGGCCATCGAGGGCCGAATACGGTCGCATAGACATTAAGAATCTCAAAGGAATCGCAAAGCCATATTCAGACGTGGGAGTGACACATGAACATCGGGCTATCAATGCCGCTACCTGCCTATAAGGTCAACGCCGCATTTATGGGGAGCAAGGCCGAAGAGTTGGGATTCGAGTCCATCTGGTACGCCGAGCATCCTGTTATGCCGGTGACCACAACCAGCAAATTCCCAGGCAACGAGTCTGGGGAAGTGCCGTGGACATATTCACATTTCGCCGACCCGTTCATTGCCCTAGCGCAGGCGTCGGGAGCCACCAGCAAGATCAAACTGGCGACAGGCATTGCCTTGATTCCTGAGCGAAACCCTTTGGTTCTGGCCAAGACTATTTCGACACTGGACCTGTTTAGCGGCGGCAGAGTGCTTCTAGGCATAGGCGCGGGTTGGCATCGTGAAGAGACGGAGATGATGGGCGGTGACTTCGATCATCGGTGGACCCAGACGAAAGAATCGATTCTCGCCATGAAGGAGATGTGGACGAAGGACGAGGCGGAGTTCCACGGCAAGTATTACGACTTTCCGCCTGTCCGCATGTTCCCGAAACCTATGCAGAAACCCCATCCCCCGGTGATTCTCGGAGGCATGGCCCGCAACGTATTCAAGCGCATTATCGAGTGGGGCGATGGTTGGATGCCAAATCGGGCAACTCCTGCGATGATCGAAACGAGCCGGGGAACGCTAACTGAATTGGCTATTGAGGCCGGTAGAGACCCCGATTCCATTTCGATAACGATCTACGGCCAGCAGCCAGACCTCGATGTGATCAGGTCATTCCATGACGCTGGCGCCAACAGAGTGGTCGTCAGCGCGCCTTTGGCAGAGGATGAGGCCGAGATGTCCCGACACCTTGAGGACATAGCAGACGTCGTCTTTAAGTAGTTTATATTGGCTGATTCAGCAGGAGAGGGCCGACCTACCTCCCGTGCTGTCAGAAGCCAGTTGGAGAATTTCAGAAATGACCTCCCAAGCTGAGACACACGAAAAATTCATGAGGGTCGCTCTGGCGGAAGCCCGAAGATCGGCCAACGAGGGCAATCAGGGCGTAGGCTCTGTGATCGTTCGAGATGGACAGATCGTCGCCAAGGGCCGAAACCTGGAGAACACCACTCAGGATCCGACCACGCACGCCGAGACTGTGGCGATCCAGAATTACTCGAAGACCCACGGTTCCGGCGATCTGTCCGGGACGGTAATGTACACGACCTTCGAGCCGTGTCCCATGTGCTGTGGGGCGATCCTGACCTCCCGCACACCCATTGTGGTAATGGGAGGCCGTCCAGATTCAGGCGCGTCGCGCTTCGGCGACTACACCCTGGAACGGCTGATTGAGCTTACTGGCTGGGGCGACCGTGTCGAGGTCGTGACCGGTGTTCTGGTAGAAGACTGCGTGAACGTTCGGAGCTAATCTTCGGAATCTGTAGTCGAGAACAACCCGTCCACGAAGGATTCTGGGTCGAACACCGCGATATCCTCCGGTTGTTCGCCGGTGCCTATGAACAGGACGGGCAGTTGAAGCTCGTTGGTGATGGCCAGGACCACTCCGCCTTTTGCTGTCCCGTCCAATTTGGCGAGGAACACGCCATCGCATCTGATTGCTTCCTTGAACGTGCGAGCCTGTATCAGGCCGTTCTGACCAGTGGTAGCATCCATTGCCAGTATGACCCGCAGGGATTGGGCGACGCCCTGTCGAGCGATTACGTTACGTACCTTTGATAGCTCCTGCATGAGGTTCGAGCGGGTGTGGAGCCGTCCTGCGGTGTCCACGATCACAACATCCGCACCACGAGATTGCGCGGCCTGAACGCTGTCAAAGGCCACGGCGCCGGGGTCGGCGCCCTGTCTGTGGGCAATAACATCGAGATTGAGACGGTCTCCCCACACCTGAAGCTGGTCGATAGCGGCTGCACGGAACGTGTCCCCCGCTCCCAACAACACGGACTTGCCCTCTTGTTTATAGAGGTTCGCCAGTCTCGCAATTGCTGTGGTTTTGCCTACGCCGTTGACTCCGATCATCAATATGACCAAAGGTGGCTCATCGACGTCCATCGTTTTGTCACCGCCTTCGATGCGAAGGGCTTCGACCATCTCAGATTTCAGCGCGTCGAATGCGTCTGACGGTTGGGTGATTCCGTCGGATAGGATGCGCTGTCGGAGACGGTCGAGGAGGCTCATCGTCGTCTCGACGCCGACGTCAGCCGATATGAGCAATTCCTCCAACTCGTCCCACATATCGTCGTCGATCTGACTGCGCTGAAACACGCGGGTCATTCGCCCGAACCATGTGCGACGGGTGCGTCCGACCGCCTTTTCGGTTCGTTCCTTGTCTTCCTGCTCGCCTCTTTTGAAAAATCGGAGCATATTTATGTTACGTGCTCTTATTCGGGTTAGAATCGTGGACTCACCCGAGGATCGGGTAGGCATCAAATTGTTGATCTAAAACGCCTTGGGGACCTAAGAGACAGAAGCGCTCTCGACGACCTGAACCTGGTCTCCCACATTGACGGCGCCGCCAGAGATGACTGTCGCGAGCATGCCGCGCTGTTCAAAGAGTTCTTCGCGCAGGCCAGGCCGGACCTCTTCCATTCGTTCGCAGGGCGCGCAGAACTGGGTAATCTCGACGACCACATCATCGCCGAGCGCCAGCCTCTGGCCCGCCGGAACTTCGTGCAGGTCGATGCCTCTGACCGTTACGTTCTCTCGAACCTGGCCGATGCCCAGACCGAATCCTTCAAGTGTGTCCTCATCCATCAGCAAGACCTGGCGAACGGTTCGCGCGCCTGATTTGACCGCGTGACGGTCTCCTTCGATGCCAAAGCCTTCGATGAACGTGGCGGAATCCACTGTGCTCATCGGCTCGCGGTGTCCCACGCATATTTGCAACGAGATGATTTCTGCGACCATGTGTTGTCTCCTTTTTGATCTACTGAAAAGTTTATCTTTGTCCAGAGTAGGCGCCCTTCTTGAAACCTAAGAGCTATGCTCCCGGTGGAGTATAGTTAACGGTTTTTTGAGTAGCTTCGTCAACCTCTTCTGGCGTGATGAGAACAGTCGTGTTCACATTAGAAATGGAACCAGAGGATGCGACTCCAAGCGATAAGGCTGTCATAGTGGCGTGGTCCGGAAGATCTACAATCACGTAAGCGTCGTCGCTTCCGAATGCATAGTGGAATGACTCCATCGCCCCACCCATGCCCGTTACCAATTTCTGGATTGTCTCTCTCCGCTTCGTTCCACCTTCGGCCAACAGCCCTTTGACTCCATCTGAGGAATAGGATGCAGATATAAGATATTTTGGCATTTTGTGCCCTCCCCGTGAATGATTGGGCTTAGTTCTTAGTTACGTGGTCCCAGTGGGCGCCTCTCCCAGTGGAATAAGCGTAGGCGACAACTCGATGCTCCGTCAAGATATTGATATCTCACTCTAGCCAAGGAGTCTTAATGATATAATCCGGGCGCCTATTATCGAACGCCGACAAGCGTATATCTATTCGCAACGAAATGCTACCAAACAGGAGGGCAGTGTGGTTACCGCAGTACAATTGGGCAGTGGCGAGTTTAAGTATGAAGTTGCCGTGGATTGGGAGACGATTCCCGATGGCTACCAATGGCGTGAGGTCGCAGGTGTAATAACTGACGCAAACGACAACGTGTATGTCTTCAATCGAGGGCCTCACCCGATGATCGTTTTCGACAAAGACGGCAACTTCATCAAGTCCTGGGGTGAGGACGTGTTCGTTCGTCCGCATGGCGCGTCCACAGGTCCGAACGAAACGCTGTATCTCACCGACGATGGCGATCATACAGTGCGGCAGTGCACACTGGATGGCGAGGTTCTGATGACCATCGGCTCGCCTGGACAGGCGGCCGATCTATATAGCGGTGCGCCTTTTAATCGATGCACACACGTCGCCACGGACCCCGATAATGGAGACCTGTTCGTGTCTGACGGGTACGGAAATGCCAAGGTTCACAAGTACTCGGCAGACGGCGAACCGATCATGTCCTGGGGCGGTCCTGGCACGGGACCTGGAGAGTTCAACATCGTTCATAACATCGCGACAGACCGCGACGGTTACGTGTATGTGGCCGACCGAGAGAACCACCGCGTCCAGATATTCGATCGCAATGGCAATTTTGAGACCGAGTGGTCTCATCTCCATCGGCCTTGCGCCATATACATTACGGATGACCAGCGGGTATACGTCGGCGAGCTTGGATGGGGCGCGCCGGTGGAGCGCAACACGCCCAACATCGGCCCTCGAATCACGATCATGAACACTAGAGGCAATGTGTTGGAGCGTCTCGGCAACGGTTATGGGTTAGACATTGGGCAGTTTGTGGCCCCTCATGGAATGTGTGTCGACTCACAGGACAACATCTACGTTGGCGAGGTTGCTCACACCAACATTAGCCACTTTGACACGCCCCCGGATGTGGTTCGCAGTTTCCAAAAACTGGTTAAGGCATAGAAGATCGAGATTCTCACTGTAATTTAGTTCACCAGAAACTGGACAGGGGACGCCGACGGTGTCCCCTGTGTCGTTTTCGGACGTCAAGTCCAGGCCTATGAAAGCTCGAAGGTTTTCTTCCAGATTCCGGGTGAGCCAGGGACGTGGAGCATCGCGTCACGCATCGCTTCGTTACGAGGGTCGATGGTTTGCTGGCGGCGCCACTCTTCGGTCTGGGAAGCGCCCTCATGCTCGAACTCGTATACCGTCAGGTAATGGGGGTCGCCCACGACCGCCTTGAAACGACGGCCTCTGATGACTCCGGGGACTTTTTCGTAGTTTGGGACATAGACGGTGTTGTACCACTCGTTCCACTCGCCCTCCACCTCTGGCGGGATGTCCATTCGGCCTATTTGGAGGGCCGGTGCCATCGGGCTCGCGCTTATCTCATCTGTAAGATCGGTGGGGTGGATCATTTCGTATACGTTGCGGATGTACACGGTGCCGACATCGCCGGGGTTCATGCGTTTGGTCCAGTCTGACGGGTTGTTGCGAACCTTCAGGTACTCGGTGGACTCCATGATGGCGGAGCTTTCAAGTTCGTAGAATGCCAGCATCTTGGGGCCGCTCGAAACGGCTTCATATCTGGCCGCGCTGAGAACTCCTGGTATGCCCAGACGCTCGGCGATATGTTCCTCGTTGTACCATTTGTTGAACTCATCTTCGATTTCGTCTGGAACTTCTACCCAGACCATCAGCAACCCGGTTCCTTTTTTCGCAGGCATGACGCGCTCCTGTGTCCCTCGATTCGTGATTGGCGTGATGGTCTCTAATCTGCCGGCACAGTTGCTTCAACTTTGCCCTTGAACGCGGGCATGACTTCTTCAGCGAATCTTTGAAGCTGCTCTTGGATGATCGCCCATGGTGTGCCGACCGGATGGCTGACGCTAACTCTATCCAAGGCCGGATATCGCTCTTCAAGTTTTTTCAGTTGTTCAACCACCAAATCTGGCGGTCCGGCCAGGAATCCACCGGCTTCGACCGCTCCTTCGATTCTTGGGAGGTCAGCCGTGGGCGCCTTCGATGGGTCGGACATGATGTCGATCTGCTCATCTGAAAGCGCTCGGACCAGCCTCAGGGGACCGAACATTTTCAGGTTTTCTTCGTAGAATTTCCCTGCGGTTTGAATGGCGTGTTGCTGGGAATCGTCGAGGTAGAAGTGGAATCCGAAGCTCAGTCCTTCGCCTAGCTCTGACTCGCGACCAGCCCGATTTCGGGCGTCCCTGAATGCATTTACGACATCGTCCATTGCTCCGCCTTCGGCTACGCCTCCGCCTATGACGCCCTTGATGTCGTGTTTCGCCATGAAATCCAGCGCGCGAGGCGTCCCGCCCTGAATAGGCTGCCAGCACTCAACCGGAAGATTGACCGGGCGGGGAACTAGCGTAATCTCCTTGAGATCGTAGCCCCTGTAAGGCACGTCGGGAGGGATGTCGTAATTCTTGCCGTGGTGAGAAAAGGACTCGTTGTTGAACGCTTTGAATATGACGTCCACCTGCTCCTCGAAAAGGTCTCGGTTAGCGGCCTGGTCGAGAAGGGGAGAGGCGAAGCTCTCAACTTCGCGGGTATGGTAGCCTCGACCAACTCCAAACACTGTTCGGCCCTGGGTGAGGATGTCGGCTGTTGCGAAGTCCTCAGCAAGCCTCAACGGATGCCACATGGGAGCGATGTTGAATCCGCAGCCGATCTTGATGTTTTCGGTGATATGGGCCAGATGCACCGCCATCATCAGGATGTTGGGTATGCACTCGTAGCCCTCCGGTTGAAAGTGATGCTCGGCCATCCAGAAAGTGTCGAAACCGAGTCTATCCATCAACTGGGCGATGTTCTGAGCTTTGTCATACGCGGTGACCAGGTGTTCATTCGGAAAGTACCGGTCATTAACGGCGACTCCGCTGTATCCTACGTTTTCCATGTCTACATGCCCAGCGAACAGGCTGTCGAATTTGGTTATCATGTTATGGCCTCAAGTATCTGACTTTGCATCGTGAGGGTATTGTACGTTCAGAGACCGCAGTGTCAACCCATATTGCCGCATTGCACTCAACCCTCGATTGCAGTTCCCCAATGGTCCTAGGATTCGTTCGATAAAATCGGAACCACTCGGTGGGGCGTGGACGTGTCGACTGAACTTCATCCAGTCAACCGAATCAATAAACTTGAATGTTCTAGAGTCGAATCCCATCGAGTTGACGGATTGTTGGTGTTAAGCCGACAGTGTGAATCCACCCACCATAATTGGGTTGAATTACTCGGTTGGGGGTATATCATCGTGTATGCATGTTCCCTACGATAATATGTGTGCGATGCTCTAATATTAAGATATTACGGTGAGATTGAACCGGCAATTGATGATTCTATTCAGTTAATCGTTTTCTAGTGTGACCATGAGGGGAACGGAGAAGATCAAAGGAATCAGAGCTGACGATTGACACGTTGACCGGTTCCAAAAGCGCAAAAACTCCAGTGGGATCAGCATGAGCCAGCCCTGATAAGGGATGCTGCAATCGGGGAGGTTTCGGATGACTGCTGAGTCGCATCCGTTGGTGCTTCTCATTGGCGACGACCCGGTATTCTTGGAACTCGCCGAGTTGGCGATCTCCAAATTCGGATACACCGTGCCCACGGCCCAGAGTGGGTTGGACGGGCTGCAGCTGTTCCAGGAACGGATGACTGACCTTGTCGTACTTGATCTAATTATGCCAGGCATGGATGGTATCGACACTCTCCGACTGATCCGCGAATTTTCAAACTGCCCAATTAATAATCCTGACGCTGTCGTTCATGCCCATACGCTTCATCTGCGCAGCGGCAGACCGCCTGAAAGCATGCACACCCTTGTACGGAATGCCGAAGCTGCTACATCGGCGTTTGACCATTTGGAGTACGCCAGAGGTAGTAAGAGGGCCGTACTTACCCCTCCACATTGGGCTATCGGGGACGCTCCATTTCCTGATATATCTCTCCAACGCTTGCAGTGAGCTTAGCCCCAAAGGGACATACCGAACCCCAGTCTTGCCATCTACCTTGACTAGGCGGTTCTTCCAGTCGGGGGGACTCATAGATATTAGTTCTCCCACCCTAACGCCACTATCGAATAGCACCATTATGATTGCGTAATCCCTGACACCTGAAGGGGTTTTCAAGTCACAGGAAGCTAGTAACGCCTTGATTTCGTCCATGGTGTACAAGGGCTGCGGGTCTATTCTGTACCTAGTCAGCTTTATCCGATCACAGGGACTACTCGCTATTTCCCCCTCGTCTACCAGAAATCGAAAGAACTTCCGTAGGGCTAGCTGCACTTCATAGACCGTCTTGGCCGATACCCTCTGCTTGAGTAGAGCTAAGTACTGCCTTATATGCATTGGGGTCACTTCGGATGGAGGCCCACCTGAATAATGCTCCAAGAACTTCCTAGCATCAGTGGTGTAGTGCTTTATGGTGCTTGGCCTAAGACCAGACACCTCCAAAGCAAGCTGAAATCCATGAAACAGTTCTGAGTAACCATCCGCTCTAAACAAGAAAACCCCTCCTTTTTTTGAGGGGCAGAAGAAAACATCCTATAGCTAATCTAGCTAGGAATTGGCTCCGCGGGTAGGATTCGAACCTACGACCGATCGGTTAACAGCCGATTGCTCTACCACTGAGCTACCGCGGAGCGTTGAAAAACCTGGGGAAGATTTTTCAAAAGGAGCACCGCTGTTCAGCGGCTACCAGATTATCATAGCGCTCAACTCGGCATACCTCAAGAAGTTATTGCGCGGGAAGGTTATCGCCTGAAACAATGAACCGAATGCTGAGCGTTGCTAGGCGGATGCCGAGCCTTGTCGCTCAAGCCCGACTGCCGATGACCTCGGAATCTTCGGCGTTCCTGCAACCAGCGCGAGAACGCCTCCAATGATCCACAAGGCGGCGAACATCGTAAACGGTGTGTCATAATTCGTGTCGGTCGACCACGCCCAGCCTGCGTATATCGGACTGAACGCTCCTGCGATGCTGCCCACCGGCGTTACGACGCCTCGGATTGCCCCGATGTGACGGCGTCCGAAATAAACTGCCCATGCGACGTTCATTACCGTCGGCACGCCTCCCATAGTCAACCCGTGCAAGGCCGCGTATACGTACAGCATCCACAAGTTATCGGCCAAGACGATTATGAACAACGACAATCCCGAAGTTGTAAGGCAAACCGCCATAACCCACCGGACGTGGACTCTTTCAGACAGATACCCCCAAGGAAGCTTGGCGACGATGGCGAAGAAGGCTAATGTTGTTGCCAGCGTGGTTGCGATTCCAAGATCAAACCCTTTGTCCTGCACGTAGGCCACTTGATGGAACAAAACGGGGGACAACGACACCAACATCACAGATTGGATGCCTACCATGAGCCATAAGGAGCGAGTCCTAAGAGCCTGTTTGAGCGTGAACGAATACTCTGATTTGGCCGCGGCGGCATGTTGAGAGTCAACCGGCGCCGGGTCTCCATCCGGTTGCATTCCCGCGTCTTCAGGACTGCGCCGCATGAGCAGTGCCGCCATCGGAGCAACGATCACGAGCAATATTAATCCAAGAACGACCCAGCCAGCGCGCCATCCGTATTGGCCTATGACCCAGCCCGCCAACGGAGCGATGACGAACCCGCCGGCTGAGATTCCCATTGTCCCAACTGCCATCGCCCTACCTCGCAGGCGAATGAACCACTTGGAGATTACTGCAGGCCCGACCAGCATGCCCCCCATAGAGTTCATTGCCATGCCGAACACGACCCCATAGATAATGTAGAACTGCCAAATGTTGCTCACACGGGATGTCAAAAGAAGAGCCACTCCGGCGATAATACTGCCGATAGTGATCAGCAGCCGCGGGCCATGCTTCTTGTCGACCAGGAATCCCAACAGAGGCATGACGGGAAGCAATGCCAGGCGAAAGGCGGAGATTGCCGAGAACTCAATTCTGGAGATGCCAAACTCCTCGGACATGGGAATGATGAAGAAGGACAGGCCGTAGCCCCCGATCCCAGCAGTTATCATGGCCGTGGCAAACGTGATTGACACGATGGCCCAACCGTAGAAAAACAACCGACTCACTAGGCGTTCTGTCAACCTGTCTAATGTGGAGAGAGTCATGCCGCGGAAGCCTGAGAGGCTGGCGTAGGACGGGTTGAAGAAGTGTTCATATTCGCACGCCAGTTTATGCGGTCAAAGACGCCGAGGCAACAACAAAAAAGGCGGTCCCCATCAAGGCCGCCTTCATGTAAATCGACTTGGCTGCTGAGCTATCGAGCTTCGCTCTCAGCCTGGAAACCGGCCTCTCGGTGCGAGCCGTCGCAAAAGGGTTTGTTGGACGACTCTCCGCAGCGACACAGCATGTAGATTTCGTTCTCCAGCGTGTATTCCTGGCCGTCGGCGTCCATGAGTTTTACTGGGCCTTGAACCATGTACGGTCCATTAGCTCGAAGTGTGATCGTTTGTTCGTCTGCCATGTTCGTATTCCTCCCGTGGTTAAAATTCAGATGATCTACTCGATATTATATTACATCCGTTGTTTTATGGCTTTGGTCAGCGCTGGAACGACCTCGGCGTAATCGCCAATGATGCCAAAATCCGCGGCCCGGAAGATGGGGGACCGGGCGCTGTTGTTAATGGCAACGATCGTGCCAGAACGCTGGATTCCAACCGTGTGATTGAACGGGCCTCTTATCGCAACGGCGATATACAGTTCTGGAGCGATGGCCTTGCCTGAAAGCCCGATTTGGACCTGCCTCGGCAACCAACCCGCGTCCGTTACTTCACGTGTCGCTCCGATGGAAGCTTCAAGAGCGTCGGCCAACGACCTGACCATTGGCAAGTTCTCGGGCCCGCCGATGCCTTTGCCCACGCCAATCACCCGGCGCGAGTGTTCGAGTTCGACGCCCTCTAGCGATTCGTCTGAAACGGACTCCAGAATCGTGACCCTCGCTTCGCCCAAGTCATTGATGGGCAGGTCTTGGGTGAGGGGTTCGATTGACCGGTCCGGCTCGCAAGCCGTCAATATGCCAGGACGCACTGTTGCCATCTGCGGCGATGTGTTGGACAAGATTGGAGCGACAATGCTACCTCCGAAGGCCGGTTTCAACTGGACAAGTCGGCCTTCGGGATCAGTGTCCAACCCGATGCAATCGCCCGTGAGGCCCAATCCCAATCGTGCGGCCACCCTCGCAGCCAGGTCTCGCCCGTTCACAGTGGACGGTATCAGCACGGCATATGGGTGATGGGCCTCGATGGCCCGTGCCAAGATACCGGTGTATAGTTCTGTGTCGTAGTGTTCAAGTTTGGGGGCGTCAGCGAGGTGAACACAGTCCGCGCCATAGGCGGTGAGTTCACCAACGTGGTCTCGGATGCCGTGTCCGATCAGCATGGCTTCGACACGGGAGCCAACACAGCTCGCGAATTTCTGCGCTTCGCCTAACAATTCCAGCGTGACGGGCCTGACTCGGCCTCTGAGGGTCTCTGCGACGATCCAAGTTCCGCCGTTGGCGCCTTCGGGTTGGCGAACGTCGCGCGGGTCGCTGGGAACTTCGTCAGCGCGGCGGTCTCCGAACACGCCTCTGGATTCTAGTCTGGCCATGAGTTGGGCGACGGCCTCATCCGCTGGAAGGTCTCGGATGATTACGCCGTCTCTGGTGGATTCGGTCGAGTACACTTCTCCGACCCACGTCGGAGAGCCTGACACCCCCAGTGGTTCGGTGTCCGATGATATGTCAACGGCGGACAGAGTCTCGATTGGCTTGGCTTCTGCCGCTTCCATCTGCTCTCGGCTGGGGTAAATTTCTGGGCCGATCCCTTCAGCGGCGGTGAACACAGCGGGAAGGGGACACAGAATTTCTTGATGCCCGTCGTCGTTCAGCCTGGTGACCGTGGCGCTGTCGCCAGCCTCAGAAATCTCAATTCTGGACACGCCCGTAACCTGCGGCAGGTTCAGCATTTCGGCTAACTCCGGACCAACCTGTCCTGTTTCGGCATCGACGCTGTTAATTCCGCAGAAGATAATATCGAAAGCTTCGCGAGCCAACGCCAAGGACAGCGCACGCGCCGTGGCCAACGTGTCAGAGCCTGCGAACGCTCTATCGCTCAGGTGAATTCCGCGATCTGCGCCCAACGCCATGCACTGGACCAGCGCTTCTCGAGCCTGTGGTGGCCCCATCGTCACCACCACAATTTCGACGGGCATTGACTCTCTAATGATCACGCAAGCGGTCACCGCCTGGAGATCGAAAGGGTTAACCTCGCTGGGGACGCCCTCGCGCACAATCCTGCGGGTCTCGTTGTCAAATTTGAGCATTGAGACCACGGGGACTTGTTTGACGCAAACAGCGATTTTCAACATAGAGAGAAATGGTGTGTGTTCAACGCATGATCGACGAGTTCCAAAACTTCGCCGTGTGGAGCGCGCGGTTTATTAATTGTGACAGGAATTTCGTTCATAGGCGCGGGCGTAATAACTGCGAAGGTTCTAGCGAAAAGCGCCAGGTCAATTGCCCCGCTCTCGATTGACCTGTTCCCGGATTCGTTGCTTAAAATCAGGCGATGGCTTCTCTTTCGGTGTCGACCGCAAGAGGCCCACAGTTGCGTGCAGCGTGTTGACAAATGAGGCGCAAGGTCCACATTTCAAAATGTGTCTACTGACCGTGGCAGCGCCACATTGGCCCAACTCGCCATCTAAATAATCAGAAGACATGCCGCGAACTTCGTCGCAGTCGTCATCTGAGCGCATTCCATTGAATATTCCAAATAGTTGTGAAACCACGATTAAGTAGCCACCTTAAGTTGAACGGGGTAGCCTCTGCTACTTTAGTTTATGAGGTTGCGCCGGTCAACTAACCTTAGTTTTGCGTTATTGTTGATATACAATTGGATCCAATTTGAATCAGCTCGGCTCGGCTCGATATGATGAGTCCACCAACCGCAATAAGAATTCGTCTCGCAGAGGCGACGCACAGGGCAATATATTGGCATAGGCTGCCAGAGAAGACCCGGTGGAAATCAACAGTTTCGACGATATCGTCGACCACTACTCTGGACTTCGTTTACAACGTCGCCTATCGCATGATGGGCAAACCTGAGGATGCGGAAGACGTGTCTCAGGACGCCTTCATATCTGCATACCGCGCATACGAGAGCTTCGGCGGCGAATCCAAAGTGACGACGTGGCTGTACCGTATTACAGTGAACGCCGCCCTCATGAAGCTTCGCAAGGAGAAAAAGGCCCGGACTCTGACCCGGACCGGACTCGATGATGTTGTGATCGCCGACTGGAGCGATGCTCCCGAACGGTTCGCCACCAATTCAGAGCTGGGCGCAAGGATCAAAGAGGGCATCGCGGTGCTCCCTGAAGACCTTCAAGCCACCGTTGTGTTTCGCGACGTTGAAGGCTAGTCGAACTCTGAGACGGCGGAAATTCTGGATGTGACGGTCTCGGCATTAAAATCGAGGTTGCATCGGGCGCAGGTTCTGCTACGCAAGCACATGGACGAGTTCTTGAAAGCGCAAAGTTAACCTGGAGAAATCACCGCGACGCGAGACCTGCCTATCATATTCCCGATCTTATTGGCCGTGTTGCTCGCCATGATCTTCTTCTCAGGCGCATACGCGATCTCAAAGGGCGCCACGGCCCAAGAATCTCAAGCTTCCACAACGTCCGTGGCGCCTTCCGGAACTTTCAACCACCTGAATCCTCCCACAGAAGAGACTGAACGATTCGATTGGTGTCAGGACGCCGCCATCTGAGTCTGACCGCTGTACTGATGCTGTGTCAACAACGATTCTAACGTTCAGGATGGGTCTTTTGCTCTGTCGAACGGCACGACCGCCACCGCGTCGATTTCGATCAGATACTCTGGCCTCACCAAGCGGCTAACTTCGACGAGTGTGCTGGCCGGGTAGGGGCGTTCAAAGTATTCAGCCCGTGCTTCGTGAATTTCTGAGAGCATAGTCATATCGGTGATATAGACTGTCCCCCTAGCGATGTCAGAAACGTTGGCGCCGACGCTTGCAAGCACGGTGTCGATGTTCTTCAACACTTGCCGAGTCTGAGCTTTGATATCGCCGACGCCCACGAGGTTGCCTTCGGCATCCTGAGAAACGTAGCCTGAGATGTGCAACACCTTGCCCTCAGGCTCCCATGCCGCGCCTGAGAATATTCCGAATGGTTCTGGCAATCCTGGAGCATTGAAAGCCTGTGGCATGATTATTGATCCTCCAATTCGTTTAATGAATGTTTCATTGAAGAGTGTAACCTGAACCGCAAATTGTGTGGGACTGACAGCGGCCGTGATGCCTGTGATAACCTTCTCCACTGAGAAGTGATTCAAATTCAACGATGTTCGGAGGCCAGAATGGCTAGGTTTGACGATCAGGTCGCGATTGTGACAGGCAGCGCAACGGGAATCGGATATGGCATCGCCAAACGATTAGGGTGCGAAGGGGCAAAGGTCGTGATGGTGGACTTCGACAGCGAGTTGGGAGAGCAAGCGGCCAGCGAGTTAGCCGCTCGCGGGACGCCCACCGAACTGACCCTGGGCGACGTAGCGGAGCCAGACACCGCCGAACGTGCAGTCAAACAAGCGTTGGATACCTGGGGCCGGATAGATATCTTGGTTAACAACGCGGGCATCGGCGGCGTCAATGGCAACATCTGGGAGCTTGAAGTCGAGGAGATGGATCGTGTCTATCGCACAAACCTCCGAGGGGTGTTCTCGTTCTCACACACTGTCATACCGCACATGCTTGAGCGCGATTACGGACGCATCGTCAACATAGCGTCAATCGCAGGCAAAGAAGGCAACCCGCGCATGGTTCCGTACTCGGCAACCAAAGCTGCGGTGATCGGACTTACAAAGTCTGTGGGCAAAGAGCTTTCCGGCACAGGCGTTCGGGTCAACTGCGTCACTCCCGCCGTGGTCCAAACGCGTATACTGGACGAGTTCACGCCCGAACAAGTCGCGTATATGGTGGAACGCATCCCATTGGGACGCACCGGAGAGATAAGCGAGATCGCCGCATTAGTCGCATGGCTGGCCTCTGAAGAGTGCTCGTTCAGCACCGGCGCGGTGTTCGATATCTCAGGCGGGCGCGCAACTTACTAATTCTTGATTTGACGCCGATTTCTGGCGAAAATTCCAGAAAAAAATGACAGGAGGAATCCCCAATATGCCCACGATGCTGGCTGCGCAGGCGACGACACTAGGAACTATCCGAGTTGATGAGATTCAAATTCCAAACCCAGAGCCGGGGAAAGTATTGGTCAAAACAGCGTTGGCGTCTATTTGCGGCAGCGATCTGCATATCGTCAACATGGGTTGGAACGCCTATGAGTTTCCTCTTCCTCACGGGTATCCAGGTCACGAGGGTGTTGGCGAGGTGCTCGACGGCGGTGGCACAGGTTTTAGGGCTGGAGACTTGGTGCTAACAGCGCCGAACATCTGGGGTTCCAAGACCTTCGCAGGCTACCAGTTGATCGACCCGCAGTTCTTGCTCAAACTGCCCACAGACGTTCCCCAGGCCCATCTCCTAATGGCCCAGCAATTGGGCACTGTCGTATTTGGAACGCGAAAACTCCCGTCTTTGGTGGGGCAGACGGTTGTGATAATGGGACAGGGGTCTGTGGGTCTGTTTCACGACTTCATGCTCCGACGCATCGGCGCTCACCGAATCATTGCAATTGAGCCAGTCAAAGAGCGTCTGGCCCACGGCGTTCGCATGGGGATTGACGAGGCAGTCGACGTGACTGGCCAGGAGGCTACAGACGCAATCATGGACCTGACGAACGGCGAAGGGGCGGACCTGGTGGTCGAGGCCGTCGGCTCTACAGCGACATTCAACCAGTCGTTGCAGTTGGTGAGACCCCTTGGGAGGGTCGCGGTGTTCGGATTGCCAGACACAATGGAGCCAATCCCGTTCGACTGGGACACGTTCTTCCGCAAGAGGCTCGACCTGCATACGGTGTTCGGCGCTCAAGATGAACCTGGGCTTCCGGCTTTCCAGCTTGCCACCGACTTCATCAGGAAGGGCGAGATCGACATGGAGCCGTTCGTGACGCACCAATATCCCATCGAGAGAGTGCAGGACGCGTTCAACCTGGCATCGTCGCGCGAGGACGGGGCTCTCAAGGTGTCTCTGACGTTCTGAGTACGATCACTCCAAGGGCAGTTGAAGCAGGTCTTGTAATGACTTGATGATCCGATCGGGTTTGATCTTCGTGCCCTGCGGCAGGCCTCGGCCTTTCCAATCGTGCCAAACTCCGGTGATGCCCATCCGTTGAGGGGCGGCGACTTCCCATTCGAGGTTGTCGCCGATCATCCAGGTGTTCGGAGGTTCGGAGTCCAACGTCGTCATTGCGTGCCGATAGACTTCAGGGTCGGGTTTGCCGGTTCCGAATTCGCCTTCAACCAGGATGTATTCGAAATACGGTTCCAGGTCCCACCGGCTGATTTTGGCCCGCTGGGTTTCTGAGCTGCCGTTGGTGACCATCGCCATGCGAATGCCCAGGTCTTTCAGCGCCACGAGGGCGTCAATCGCGCCAGGAAACGGGGACACCGCCTGCTCGCGCTTCTCCGCGTACTCGTTTCCCATCTTCAACGCGAGTTCTGGCGCCGTGATTCCAAGACGTTCAAATCCGCCTTCAACAACGTCACCCCGCACGTTGCCCAGGTTCAGCCTTGCCGTCCGGTGCCGTGTGGGGTCTGACCAGTACCACTTTCGGTACTCATCAATGGCCTCGACTACCTCTTCTGGAGTGACGCCTGGAAGCGCTTCTGCGTGATTCTGGCACACGCTCAACCAGGTCGGACGCGCCAATTTGTCGTAGGCGAGGATGGTGTCATCGAGGTCGATCAGCATAGCTTTCGGCAGATTATTCATCTTCGCGTTCAGCCTTGCACACATCGCACTTGCACAGGTCGCGGAGCACATCGAAGGGAAATATGCCCGTGAAATGTCCGTCGCTCCATAAGAACTGCACGGCGTATCGGCCAACCATCAAGTAGTCCTCTGCCTTGAGGTCCAGAGGGACCGACGCCGGGTCCAGCAGTTGCCGCCTGCTCCACTCTTCGACGCATTGCGCGCATCCACAGCTAATCCGAAGCGACGTCGCTGTCCATTCGCTCTTGTGGCCGTCGTTCCATTCGATGTGGATGTTCTGACCGTCAATAGTTACGTTGTTGACTCCGATTCCCGTGGTCATCATGACTCCATTATTCTGGGGATTGTTTGTTTCATTCTACGACTTTTGTTCGCTTTGGGTTAGGGAATTTGATTGTTGAATGATCTCTTAGTGGCGTCGTTCATCAGATTTAGCGGCATGGACGTCCTCTCATCGTCGCCAATGTGTCGCCTCAGTGACGTTCAGAATCAGAAAATATGTGCTAAAAGAGGTTTGCGACAATAATAACATCAAAGAGACTCCAATCCCAAACACCACGAGGACATCGCGATATCCGGTGGACAGCGAGGCGAGGCTGGCCGAATTGTGGGGTCGCGCTCATCGCTTGTGCGAGTTTTTGGAGACGTCAGACGGATACAGATACCGCGTTGTGCATCCAGGAGTGCAAAATACCTCTGCCGACCCGGACTTTCAGGGCGCAGTCCTTGAAAATTCCGACGGTCGACCCATCGTGGGCGACATTGAGCTTCACTTCGCGGCCCGTGACTGGTACTCGCACAACCACCATGCTGATGCCAATTACAACAGTGTTGTGCTGCATGTCGTGATCAACGGCGGCAAGGATCGAGCCACTTTTCAACAGCCGGAGATGATCTCACCAGTGGCAAAATTTCCAGAAAATGCGCTTTTAGAATCCGGCGGCCAACCCCATCTGAGTTTCGATTGCATTTCGGGACTAGGAATTGAAGATACTGGCAATATGTTGGACACACTGGGCGACAAGAGGTTCAGCGCCAGAAGTCACGGGTTTGAATTGGAACTGTCGGCTAGCGAAAATCCCGACCAGGTTCTCTACGCGCTTTGATGGAGGCTTTGGGTTTTCGGATAAATCAGACACCCTTCAGATTGCTGGCGAATTTGCCGCCTTACTTGACTTTTCATCGACACCGTAATGAACCGTACGAAACCCGAGTTGCTGTGATCGAATCATCGCTGATGTCTGCCTCTGTGTTGTTGCCGGGGTTGATGAGCAGCCCCCGTAAATCGCAACAGGAACGACTTGCCCGAAAGTCGAGAAGATCGCGAAAGCTGAGATTTGAAGAATGGACGTTGTTCAGGGTGCGTCCGAACAATCATCCCGCCCAAAGGATTTTTGGATTCGCCCGGGTCCTGGCGAGATCGACCGTCGTTGGCCTCACAGCGGTATTCAAAAAAGCGATTCTTCAGCAGAATGTATTCGGCGTTATTGAAGCGCGGGAAGAGCGTCCCTCCATAGAGAGGATAAGGGCGCAAGAAATGACCGTCAACGTCGCGCTGTCGTATCTCCATAACTTTGGAGTTATAAGCGAAGACCTGCAACTGGGCCTTGTATCTCAATGGGTACCGGTCGTTGAAGGCCTTGCCGCCATACGGGTCAGAAGTGAAGTTCGCAGAGAGTATTGGCGTGCCGACCGACCGGCAATTCATCAAAACGGCGAGGCGACAGCAAGGCTTGTTGCATCTTCAGAAACATTTCGCGGAACATACCGAGAGTTTTGAGTTACAACAATCTGCGATCTGACGTTTTGGGATTACAATTCGACCGAGGCAAGCAGTTTTTCGACTGCAGATATCAGGCCCGAGTGGCGGATCGGGTCAGCAAACTCGATTGCCATGTTCCAATCGACGACAGCGGATTCGGTATTCCCTTGTTGTTCGTGAAGGATTCCTCGATCGACATAAGCGCCAGGGAATTCAGGCTCCAGTGCTATCGCCTTGTCGTAGTCTTCCAAGGCCAACTCATACCGCTCGTCACCGAAGAACGCCCGACCCCGTCCGTGGAAAGCCCTGGAGAAGTCTGGAAGTTTGCGAATCACCAGATCGAATTGAGCAATGGCGAGGTCGAATTCCTGCACCTCCAGAAGCCGCACGGCGCGGCTGTACTCGAACAGGCCTGCAGATTGTGACGCCGGTGTGGGCGAAGGGGTTGGCTCTGGCGTGGCGGTCGGCGCAGGAGCTGGCGACGGGACAGGCGTTGCCGTAGGGAGCGGAGTGATGGTTGGCTCCGGCGTCGGGACTGCCGTGGCGGTCGCGGTTGGCGGAACGGCAGTTGGCGCAGGCGCAATAGTCGGCTGCGCCTCCGGTTCCGAACTCGAACAGGCCGCGATAAGGAGGGCGAAAGTGGGAAGAGCCACAAGAATTAATCGAGATTTTAGGGCAGATAGTTGCAACAATTTGGCATCTCTTGGTATTTGATATGTCGGTTCGAATAGCATATCGGCTGGCCCTGAATCTGCTATTTTTAAATTCAGGCAGTGTGACTTTAATGTTGTAAGTTTCGTCCAGGGGTGTGATTTTTTCGGACGCGTGTCTCGGCCGGTTTCACGCATATTCTGGTGATCCTGAAATCGATTGCCCCTATTGTAATACGTGAAAACGCATATCAAAGGTTCTCATTTCAATCTCACACTAGCATTTTTGAAGGCTAACGGTAACGCCGGGTCAATTTGTTGACTGGTATTCCCAAATTCGTGTCGTTGCAATAAAGTATGACCGTACGACGTGCAATGTCCGAAAACCTGGTTAAATGAGGAAATCGACGTGATACGAAGTCTAGACGGCATGACGCCAAAAATCCACCCGACAGCATTTATCAGCGAATTTGCCTATGTAATTGGCGATGTGGAAATCGGAGAAGGCTCCAGTGTGTGGCCCGGGTCTGTGGTTCGGGCGGACATGGGGAGCATCAAAATCGGCAAAAATACCTGCGTTCAGGACAACTCCGTCGTCCACGGTGACGACGATGTGGTGATCGGTGACGACGTCGTGATCGGACATCGAGTGCTGTGCCACGCCAAGTCCGTCGGGGACAGGACCATTCTGGGTAACGGGGCAACCGTGAATGATGGTGTGGAAATAGGCGCAGACTGCATTATAGCGTCGGCGAGCATGGTGCTGGAGAACATGGAAATTCCAGACGGCTCTATCGTCCACGGGACACCGGGCCGCGTGCGAGGGGAGGTGGAGGAGCGACACAAAGAGCTATCCAAATACTATCGGGACATCTATGTCGAAAAGACCAAGCGCTACAAGCGGCAAGGCAACCTGGAATCTGAAAGGCCGTAACCTGCCAGCTACATATGCTCCGGCGCAGACATACTCATGAGGTCAAGGCAATTCGCAACGACGCTTTTTGCCGCCTGACACAAACTTAGACGCGCCTTGGTCAGTTCCTCGTCGCCCTCGACGTTGGAGACAACCCGACACTGCTGATAAAACCAGTGGAATGCGGTGGCAAGTTCCTGGGCGTAGTGGGGCAGATGGTGTGATTCCAGAGTTTTAGCCATCGTCTCGATCAGCTCTGGAAGCGCCAGCATCTTGCGGATTAGCGCAAGCTCCGCTTCATGGGTCAGTAGAGACAAATCTGCGTCCGAAAATTCGATCTCGCGCTCTTGAGCAAGCTTGAAAATCTGGGCCGTGCGAGCGTGGGCGTACTGTATGTAGAATACAGGATTCTCGTTGGATTGCTCTTTCGCCAACTCGAGGTCAAACTCCATCTGGGTCTCGGCGGCGCGGGATTGGAAGAAGTATCGGCAGGCGTCGACCCCCACTTCGTCCACAAGCTCGTCGATAGTGATGATGTTGCCGGCCCGCTTGGAAGCGCGGACCAACTCGTCCCCGCGCTTGAAGCTGACCATCTGATAAAGCATCATATCCAATCGGTCGGGGTCGAATCCCAGAGCCTTGACCGCCGTTTTCATTCTGTTCACGTGGCCCTGATGGTCGGCTCCCCAGATATTGATCACGCGGTCGAATTTGCGATTGTTGAATTTGTCGTAGTGGTACGCAATGTCAGAGGCGAAGTAGGTGTGCTGTCCATTGCTTCGGATTATGACGTTGTCCTTGTCCTCGCCGAGCGCCGAGGAAGTGAACCACTTGGCCCCGTCGCGCTCTTCCCAGTATCCGGCGTCCTGAATGAGGTTAATCGCCTCGTCGAAGGTTCCCGAATCGAATAGCGATTCTTCGCTGAACCACTCGTCGTACTTCACTCCGATACGGCCCAACCTCTCACGAATGTCATCAACCATCCGGTTCAGGCCGCGTTGACCTAACCGACGTGTGGCATCTTCGGTTTCGAGGCTTAGATACTTATCGCCGTCCTCGGATTTGATGTCTGCGGCCAAGTCGATCATGTAGTCGCCCTGATATCCGTTCTCAGGAATCTCGGCGTCTTTGCCAAACTGCTGGAGGTAACGGGCATAGAGGGACTTGTAGAACAGTTCCATCTGGTTGCCCGCGTCGTTGACGTAGTATTCTCGCTGAACGTCGTAACCCGCTGCATCCATGATATTCGCTAGCGCGCTGCCGATGACGGCGCCTCGCACGTGTCCAACATGCAACGGGCCGGTGGGATTCACGCTCACAAATTCAACCTGCACGCGTTGGTCTTGACCGAAGTCGCTCCGACCGAACGATTTGCCCGCGTCAATGATGACATCCACCTGTTGAGCAAGCCAGGGCGGGTTCAGGGCGAAGTTGATGAAACCGGGTCGCGCTGTCCAGACGCGACTAAGAACCTCGTCTGTGGGGATGCCCTCTGCAATCTTGTCGGCGATGGTTAGAGGATTCATCTGCATTGACCTCGCCAGTTTCAGTGGAAGGCTGCAAGAGAAATCGCCGTTTTCGATGTTGTTCGGCCTCTCGATGGCCGGGTCCTCGACTTCTGTGTCAGGCAGGTCTCCCTTTGATTGAGACTCGCTGAGGGAGTTCAGGACGAGTTCGGAGATTTTGAGTCGTGTTGTCGGTTGCATGATATTATTGGGCGCAGTCCGAGGTTCCTTGATTAAATTGTTCGGTTGATTCGGTTGTGCTGAGTTTGGAGGCAACTATTTCCAAACGTCTATTAGCACGCCGCTGTCGAGATCAGACTGGTCGACTATTTCACCGATCACGGCACGGGTCTGAACTCCAGACGACTCAAGCTCTGACAACAACTCCGCCGCTTTGTCCGACTGGACGGAGATCAAGAGACCGCCAGAGGTTTGGGCATCAGCCAGCAATATCGGAGCGTTGTCATACAGCCCGTCAGCAAACGCGGTGTATTTTTCGGCGCTGTTGAGATTTCGGTGGGTTCCGCCTGGCGCAATACCGGAGTCAACCAGATCGAACACGCCATCCATGAACGGAATGTCGCCGAACCTAAGTCTGGCGCCGACGCCGCTGGCGACGGTCATGCCGTGAAGGTGACCCAGGAGACCAAATCCGGTGACGTCAGTGCAGGCGTTCACTCCAACACGCATCATCGCCTCGGCGGCGGCTTTGTTGAGAGTTGCCATGATGTCGATAGCGTCAGCCAGCAATTGTTCTGCGATCTTTTGCTGCTTGCCTGCCGTAGTTATTATGCCCATGCCCAGTGGTTTGGTCAGGACGAGAGTGTCTCCTGGCTTGGCGTCGGCGTTCGAGACTTGATCCCCGGGTTTCACGATACCGGTGACGGCCATTCCATATTTGGGTTCCGCGTCATCGACCGTGTGGCCCCCCACGATCAGGACTCCAGCCTCAACCGCTTTGTCTGCCCCGCCTTTCAGGATATTTCCCAAGATGTCTTTGGGCAGGCCGACAGGAAATCCGACGATGTTCAGGGCGAGAATCGGCTTTCCTCCCATCGCGTAGACATCGCTCAGGGCGTTGGCGGCCGCGATCCGCCCGAAATCGGTAGGGTCGTCTACGACCGGCGGGAAGAAATCCACTGTCTGAATCAACGCCAAGTCGTCGTCCATCCGATAGACAGCGGCGTCGTCTGCGGTGTTGATTCCGACCAACAGGTTAGGATCGGTGACTGGTGGTAGCTGACGCAGTACCTGCGCCAGGTCCTCTGGACTAAATTTGGCCGCTCAACCAGCGCAAGATGCAAGCTCTGTGAGGCGGATGTTCTCGTGAATCTGAGTCAACGGTCCCTCGCTTTGGTTTAACTCATGCAGTGATCGATTGCCGACAATTATAGCAAAGCCTACATTACTGGGTGGCCTGACGGAGCATAGGCCGCAAGCTCGCGATTGCCGGGCAGGAATTTGGCGTTGCCCATTTCGCGCTTCATTTCGCCGTCCTCTATGATGATTTCTCCGCGCTGCATCGAGAACACCGGCTTGCCCAGAACCTCTTTGCCTTCGAACATCGTGAAATCGGCTATACAATGCTGTGCATCGGCGCTGAGGGTGTGGGCCACCGACGGATCGAACAGCACGATGTCGGCGTCTGATCCAGGCTCTATCGCGCCTTTTTGCGGGTACAGGCCGAAAATCTTGGCCGGATTTTCGCTCATCACCTGAACCAGCCTAGGAAGCGTTATGCGTCCGTTGTTCACGCCTTCTTCGTAGGCGACGCACAGCATTTGCTCGGCCCAGTTCCCGCCGAAACTAGCGTCGAAGATACTTGCCTCGGTGCTCACTTCGGACTGGTCTTCGATGACCGCGCTCTGGCCGCCGGTGGATTTCTGTGACTTCTTGAATCCGCAAAAGTCGCTGGCAATCGTGTCGATAAGTCGGGAGTCCAGGCCGCGCCACATAGCTTCATTGTCTTCGCGTTCCCGCAAGGGAGGCCCGATTTTCGCCAGCGGGCCGTGGTCGAGCATAGCCTGGTTAGTCAGGTCGAGATACTGAGGGCAGGTCTCGCCATACAATCTCAGTCCGTCGCCTTTGAATTTTTCGAGGCTGGCTAGAATCTCCCTTGCGCTCAGGTGGACAACGTATAGCGGACAATCCGTGACCGTCGCGTACGTGGCGGCCCGATTGAACGCTTCGATTTCTAGAATACGTGGCTGAGTAGGCGCATAGTATTCTTTTGATGTGTGACCTTCGGCAGTGAAGTTATCGACCAGATGGTCGATGCAGTAGCCGTTCTCGGCGTGGACCATCGCGATTCCGCCGTCACGCGACGCCAACTCCATCGCTCTGAGCATCTTGTCGTCCGGCATCATCATGCCGCGTCGGGGGTAGGTCATGAACATCTTGAAGGATATGACACCCATCTCGATGAGTCTTGGCACCTGGTACTCGACATCATCGTCGCCTACGAGTATCGCGTGGATACCAAAATCGAGATAAGAAGTCTCGTGGGCCTCGTCCAGGAAGCGGTTGACTGCGTCAAGCGTCGTGCCTTCGATGCCGATCGCGCGTTGGTGTTGGATAAATGGGACGACCGTAGTGATGCCGCCAAATGCGGCGCTGAGAGAGAATGTCTCGATTCGGTCGGCGTTGATGGGGTGGTTGTGTGCGTCGATTATCCCTGGAAAAACGTAAGCGCCGCTGGCGTCGATGGTCCGCTTCGCGCCGTCATTGGGCAGGTCTGTGCCCACTGCCTCAATCTTGCCGTCCTTGATAAGCACGTCTTCTCGCGTGACTCCGGTGCCGCGGACCAGCAGGCCGCCGGAAATAATGTAATCGGCTTTCTGTGAATTCATTCGACTCTCCTTTGTGG
>Ga0207966_1000274_pt1 | contig 29373 bp, 26 predicted proteins | sample Knorr_S23_td_NAD_FD_185611 | JGI IMG/M metagenome (GOLD analysis project Ga0207966, IMG submission 185611) | Marine microbial communities from Southern Atlantic Ocean transect - Knorr_S23_td_NADW_ad_2500m_LV_B (SPAdes) (version 2) | ecosystem: Environmental > Aquatic > Marine > Oceanic | place...
CGCTCCGTGACGAAGGTGAGGCTTACGGCAAACGCCTCAGCGAGGTTGGAGTTGAAACCACGACTACGCGGTATGACGGTGTGATCCACGGCTTCTTCAACATGAACGCCGTGGTGGACAAGAGCCAGCAAGCTGTTGACGAAGCGTCCGCTGCCTTGCGCAAGGCCTTCGCCCGCTCCGACGCGCCCAGTGCGGCCGACTAACCAGCCCGAACTTGGATTTCTCCCGAAGAGGTATGACATGACCACATCCACCGCCGTCAGCGTCACCGTCTGGTATGACTACACTTGACCCTATTGCTACGTCGGCCTGGGCAGGCTCGACATGTTGGCCAAAGAGATGTCCTTTCAGGTGGACCGCAGACCTTTCATACGGCAGCCGGATCATCCTCCCGAAGGAATGCCACGCCGTCAATTCGACGGAGAGACCGAAACGGAGCTTAATCCGGAGATGCAGGAACGGGCCAAGGGCGTTGGTCTGGTCATGCGCCGCCCCCATTGGTCTCCCAATGCCTTGAGAGCCCACCAAGTAACTGCCTACGCCAAGGAGCGGGACAAAGATGGGGAGTTCCACCACCTGGCCGCAGCGGCGTACTGGGAGTCTGATTCCGATCTCAACGATCTGGATGTTCTGAAGGGCATCGCCGAATCTGCTGGCATGGACTGGACAGACCTGGGGCCCCGTATCGAGTCCGGCGAGTACCGGGAGACCGTTCTTCGGGAAGATGAAGCGGCCAGAGAGAAGGGCGTGACCGGAACACCCACCTACATGATCGGCGGCGAACTCCACGGGGGCGATATCAGCATCGAAGAACTGCGGGAGGCCATCAAGTCCGCAGCAGCGTGACACAGGTGTTTGAATCATATAACACCCGTGCGAAAGGGCTCGTAGGCTGGAACCGTGGCCACTGACAACTCGGTGTTGGTCATTGGGGCCGGTGTCTTCGGCCTGACCGCTGCCCGGGAGCTACAGCAACGGGGGCACCGGGTCACCGTTGCCGACCCCGGCCCGGTTCCGCATCCTCTGGCGGCCTCTAACGACCTCAGCCGCATGGTGCGCATGGACTACGGCGGCGACGGGCTATACTCCTCCCTCGGCGCCGCCGCCATCGACGGCTGGCATCGCTGGAATACCAATTGGGGCCGGGAACTCTACCACGAAGACGGCTTTCTGCTCTTGTCCTCGGTCCCCATGGCCGTCGGGTCATTCGAGCAAGACTCCTACAGCCTCCTGACCGGTCGGGGCTTCCCTCTGGAGAAGCTGGCTCCCGGCGACCTAGCAAACAAGTATCCCCGTTGGAACTCGGACCACTACATTGACGGCTATTTCAATCCAAGGGCCGGGTGGGCTGAGGCCGGTGAGATAACGGCCAGCTTGGCCCTGGACGCCCAGAATTCCGGTGTTTCCATCGTGACCGGCTTCACTGTCTCTGGGCTGCTACAAAAGGGCAACAAGGTTGTTGGGGCGGTCTCTTCCGATGGGACTGAACTGCGGGCTGAGTGGGTGGTGGTGGCGGCAGGTGTCTGGACGCCGATCTTGCTTCCGGAGTTATCAGACCGCATGTGGCCGGTGGGTCAGCCCATCTTCTACTTTAAGCCTCAGGACCCCGATGCCTACCGGGCGCCGTCCTTCCCACCTTGGGGCGCGGACATTCCACGCAGCGGCTGGTACGGCTTTCCCGCTAACTCTGAGGGCGTATTCAAGATGGCCAACCACGGGCGGGGCACACGGGTCCACGCCGACGCCGAAAGGGTTATCAGCCCCGAGCAAGAAGCCCACTGCCGGGAGTTTCTGGCCCAGTCGTTGCCGTCTTTAGCGTCGCTACCATTCCATGGGACGAAGATGTGTCTCTACTGCGACACCTGGGACGGGGACTTTTGGATCGCCCGTGACCCCGAGCGGCATGGGCTGGTCGTGGCTACCGGCGGGAGCGGACACGCCTTCAAGTTCGCCCCGGTCTTGGGTGGCTTGGCGGCCGACGCCCTCGAGGGAGTCGAAAACGCCTACAGCGAGCGGTTCTCCTGGCGTGCCATGGGCGAAATCAAGAGCGAGGACATCCGCTACACCGGCGAGTAGGTCAGACGGCTGCCGGAACTTTCTTGAGGCGGGGCAGCACTTCACTGGCGAAGAGCCTCATGCTCTTTTCAACCTCATCGTAGGGCATGCTGCCGAAGCTGAAGGCCGCCAAGTATGACTCGCTGCCGATGCGGCCACGGGTGGACAAGATCTTCTCGTAGCACTGCTCGGGAGTGCCCCATACCTGCAGGTCTAAGAAGAAGTCCTTGACGTCTTGATTGCCGTATCTTTCGATCTTCTCGGTGAACTTGCCGTAGTACTCGTAGCCCTTGGTCGTTTTGAGGTGGTCGCTGCGGAACTCGTAGTGGTCCATGATCGAGTCCCAATAGTTGCCGACATACTCGGTGGCCATCTCCCGGGCTCGTTCTTCGTCCTCGTGGCAGAAGGTGAACCCCACGACGATGGGCGGAGGCGCGGGCGCGCCGTTGACCTCCTGGAAGATCTCCCGGTAGGCCTTAAGTTCGTTTTCCACCTCGCTCCACGGCTTCTGCGGGATTATCAGCATGCCCAAGCCCAATTGCGCCAACGCCAGTGACGACTCGGGCGAGACTGCGGCGGCGTAGGTCCGGCCTTTGAAACTCTTGTACGGCTTGGGCCTGATGTCGACTTTGGACTGCTTGATCAGTTCTCCGTCGGACTCGGCGATACCCTCTTCCAACGCCTGGACCAACATCTTTGCGCTCTCTGCGAACCTGGTCCGGGACTCGGCCATGTCCAGACCGAACCCCTCAAATTCTACCCGGCCCAGGCCCCGGCCTACACCGACGATTGCGCGACCGCCGCTCAGGTGGTCGAGGACGGAGAATTGTTCGGCGATCCGCAGCGGGTTGTGCCAGGGAAGTACCACCACCATGCTGCCCAGCTGGATCCTTTCGGTCCGTCCCGCCATGTAGGAAAGGAACTGGAGGACATCGGGGCACATGGTGTAGTCGGTGAAGTGGTGTTCCACGCCCCAGATCGAGTCGTAACCCAAGGGTTCGCAGAGGTCGGCCAGACGCAGTTCGTTCTGGTAGACCTCAAGGTCCGTCCGGGTTTTACCGTGGTTCTGGAAGAATGTTGATGTACCGACGTGCATGATTCAACTCCGAGATCCGCTGCCAAGGCCTATCTGGGGCCGTGATCATCTGCGGTTCAGTCTACAATCCGGCAGCGCACCCCGTCCACCAAGGGATGCTCGGCTCAACCCGTAGGTGCGGGTTTCTAACCCGCCCTGCGTGTCGTATACCGGGTTTGTACCGGGAAGAAGCTCCGTGGCACGACATGCCGGACCTTGGTTTCTACCACCGCCGTGGCGAAGCAAAAGGGCAGGTTAGAAACCTGCCCCTACGTGCGACATGACTGGATTCGGTTGGTGATTACCGGGTGGCTGAGAACCCTGCGGTCTCGATGCCTGCCCGGGCGCAGTCTTCATCCTCTTGGGCTGTTCCGCCGCTGCCACCGACGGCGCCGATGATCTCGCCGTTCCTGAAGACGGGCAACGCGCCTTGACCAGGAATGAAATGGCCGCCTTCCATGGCCATGAAGGCCCGGAAGATCGGGGCCTGAGAGTTATCGGTTAATGCGCCGCTGGCTACCTCAAAGCTGGCCGAGGCCACCGCTTTGCCACGAGATACCACGGGAGTCCGCCAAGGAGCTCCGTCCATCTTGCACATGGTGATCAGGTCTCCACGCGGGTCAACCACCGAGATACTCATCTTGACGCCCAGCTCCACCATCTTCGCCTTGGACCCGGCCAAAATCGTTTCAGCTTCCGCAAGTGTCAGATTAGGCATAATCTCCCCTCCATCGTTTCGTGCTTAGTCGTTGATACAGGGCAACATTGTAGGTGAGAACAACCCATGTGGAAAGAGTGCAAAAACAGTGGGGAGGCACGTTCAATGCGCCTCCCCACTAAGATTCCGGGTTTTGGTTGCCTGTTCGGTTCGTTGACTACTGGAACGTCACGATGGGAGAGAGGGGCGTCAAGCCAGCCCCAGTGAATTCGCCTGGCGTGGTCGTCGTGAGGATGTCCACCAAGGTGTTGGCGTCGTAGGCGGAGATGCTCTCCAGGGATAGAGGCATGGTACCGCCAACATTGTCCCGAACTTTGAACTTTACCACCGCCACCGGCCCACTGCCGTCCATCCCGTTGATGTCGATGATGCCGGCCCACAGTCGTCCTGGTCCCGGAGAACTGGAGTCGATCAGCGCGTCCCCGGATAACAGGCCCCGTTCCACCTGGGCCAATTCCAGTTTGGCCGGGTCATAGACCAGGACAAACTCCAAGCTTCCTACATTGTTTGCCCGCGTCGCCAGGATCGGCACCGAGATGAACTTGGCCGCCGGAGCTACGGTGGGCTGAGGGGTTGCGGTCGGTGCGACCACCTGCGTGGGAGATGGACCCGCGGCCGGGGTGGGCGTGGGTGAGGCGGCCGGGGTGGGCGTGGGTGAGGGTGAGGCGGCCAGAGGAGTGTTATCGGTCGTCCCCGCTTCTCCACCGCCTCCGAGCACGCCCACTCCGAATAAGATTCCTACCAGGGCGGCGACAACGGCCGTCGACCCCAGCAGCCACTTCCAACTGGTGGCTATTCCGATATATGCGACTTCCAATATCCAGCGCATGATCTGCTCCCCTAACCAGGCCGGGCCATGTTCAGAATGATTCGGGCATCATCGATCGTTATCTTGCCATCGTTGTTTACGTCCAGAGCCAGGTCTACCTTCTGCAGATTGGACGCCATCCGCAGTACCTGTAGAGCGTCCAGTGCGGTGATCTGACTGTCTCCATCGGTGTCGCCTAGCATCCTTGGGCCCACCTTGAAGTCGGCGCCGACCAACTGCATCGTCAGCGGTCCGCTGCTATTGTGATTGACCAGGGCATCTGACAGGGTTATCGGACTAACGGCCCCCGCGGTCCCAACGACCTGGAACTCGATCACCGCCGCGGTCCCGCCAGGGGTTGTGCCCTCGGTTGAGGCGAATCCGAACCGTACCTCGCCCAAGGTGTCGGTATCGTATGTGAAGGATTCCTCGGTTAGCCGGGAACCCCGCTCCACGTTGAGAACCCGGAGGGAGTCGGGATCGTAGTTCAAGGTGAAGCCCAAGCTGGTGATGCTTTCTCCTTGGTTGAACGTCACGGGTACCCGCACGATGCTTCCCAGAGGCGAGACACGGGACTCAAGCATCAAGGCTGTGCCGATAGGCCCAGTGATTCCGGGCAACGGAACTTCTACGGGGTCAGTGACCGGGTCGATCACCTTGGGCGTCTCGGGGCGGGTGTCGCCCTGCCGGTTGATGGTGATCAGATAGGTCCCGGTGGGATTGGTCACCCGGCCCGAAGCGGAAACCGCCAGGGTATACCAGCCCGCTTCCGGAGCCTTCCATTCCAACGACTGCTCCAGTCCGAAGTTGGACGTTGAGAACCCGGCCGCCGCGTTCTCCAGCGAGAACCGGACCCCTGCCACGGTGCCAGGTCTGACATCTACGGTGTAGGAGACATCTTTCTCTGCTAAGAACAGGAAGTAGTCGTAGTCGCTGGAAGGACTGATGGCGCCGGCGATAGCATTGCCAAAGCCGATGCGTGTACTTTCGGTGGGTGTGTCGCTGTGCCGGTCACGCAACGTCGTATCCGGCGTGACCTTCAGCGAGTACGTTCCGGTGGGTTCGGCCGCTTTAGCCGAGGCCGAGACCTTGACGAAATAGGTGGCCGTGTCTGGGGCGGTCCAAGTTACGATGTTGGTCTCGCCGAAATTGCGCGCGCCGGTGTCGGCGCTGCCACCCACGCCGTTGACCTCCAATGAGACTGCCGTGGCTGATCCGTAGGTCAGGTCCAACAGATACTCCACTCCCCGTTGGGCCGGGAAGGTGAAGAAGTCCAGGTCTGACTGGGGGCTGATGGCCCCCTGATAGACGGTGCCGAAGCTAAGTGGAGTGCCCGCGGAAGCCGTGTCTAGATGCCGGTCTTCCAGGCTGGTGTTCGCCGACACTGTAAGGGCATAGGACCCGATTCCCACCGTGGCCTGTGGCGAGTGAGACACCACAACGTAGAACAGTCCGGTGCTGGCTGCGGTCCAACCCAGGCCCGTGCCCAGCCCGTTGGTGCTGCTCAGTGTGTCTTCGGACGAGTTCTCGATGGATATGACTGCGCCGTTGGCGGTGATCAGTTCTAAAGCAACTGAGTAGTTGACGCCCCGTTCGGCCAGGAAGGAGAAATAGTCCCGGTCGGTCTCCGGGCTAACGGCGCCCGGATGGGCATTGCCGAAGCTGAGCACCGAGGCGGTCCCAGGGAAGTCGCCGTGGTGGTCTTGCAGCGTGTTGTCGCTGCTGAGGTTTAGAGAGTAGGTGCCGATGACATTCGGTACCTGAGTCGATGCTGAGATCACGGCCAAGAAGGTCCCGTTGGCCGGAGACAGCCATTCAAGGTTCGTACCCACGCCCCCGTTGGAAGCCAGGCTGGTGCCGCTGGTGTTGGTGATGGTCAGCGCCACTCCGTCGACACTGCCCAATGTAACGTCCAAGTTGTATCTGACGCCGCGCTGGGCTGGGAAGGAGAAATAGTCCAAGTCGTCTGCGGGGCTGATGGACCCCTGGTGGGCGTTGCCGAAGCTGACCACCGTCGCACCGGCGACGGTCTGCGAGTGTTGGTCGAGGAGCGAGGTCTCAGCGTTCAATTTGATGGCGTACGTTCCGCTGGAGTCGCGTACCCGGGTCGTGCCGTTTACCGCGACGTAGTAGGTGCTGTTCTTGGGAGAGATCCAACTCAAGGTACTGCCGATCCCGTCGTTGGTCTTTTCCAGCCCCGCCAGACCAGTGTGAATCGCGATCTCAACGCCTTCGGAGGTCCCGAGGTCGATCTCAACGGTGTATTTCACGCCGCGCTGGGCCTGGAACGAGAAGAAGTCGGCGTCGTCTCCGCCGTCGACGGTGTCGATGAGGCTGGGCTGGTTGCTCCAGGGACTGATCGCGCCCTGGTAGATGTTCCCGGCGGATATCTGGGTGGCGCCGGTGCTTTCGTCGGAATGCCGGTCGACGAAACGTGTGTCCTCGAATCCGGTGAGGGTGTAATCGCCTAAGTAGAACGAGCCGTCGAAATTATTGATGGTGCCGGCTACTTCAACGTAATAGGTGTCGGTGGTCCGGGCCACCCAGGTAACGGTCTTCTGGCCGCCGGTCACCGTGATTTCCTGTTCAGGGGAGTTGTTGTTTCCGCGCGAGATCGAGTTGATTATGGAGATGTTGGCATCCACCACTGTAATCTCATCGAGTATGAAGGTGTATTTGACCCCTCTCAAAGCCTGGAACGAGAAATAGTCCACATCGAAGAGGATGTCGGAAGGGTCGATTATCCCGGAGACGGCCCCCGAACCAATATTCAGGTTGGTGGAAGTGAAACGATAGTCACCGTGGTCGTCATCGGCGTGAATAGTGCTCTGATTGGCGAAGAATGCCAGCGCCGCCAACGCTATCATCAATAGCGTGACCGGCAATAGCGTTAATTGTTTCCGCATGCCCGAACTCCCTTCCTCCGCCGCTACATTTGCGGCACGGCGGCCAGGGCCACGGTCCGAGTTGGACTCTTTAGACCCCGGTCAGCAGGCATCCGCGGTCGGCCGGCCGGGCCGGTCGATGGGCAAACATCCTGCATTTAGCTTGGAAAATTATATTAATTCTAAGATTAATTTCAAATTAATACAATTAAATAAGCCACAAGATAGCGGATAAATGGGGCGCGGCACGCGCGAGACAGGGGAATTGCAGCCTGATGCTGGGGCTAAGGCGAGAAGATGCCGGTGTGGGGGTAGAAGGCGTACCAGCCGAACCAGTAGGAATCGCGGCTGGAGACCTGGTTCAGGGTCTCGCCCGAGCCATCTAGGCTCACTAGAGTATTTTCGCCAACCTGCCAGGCCACGCCGTTCTCATCCGTGAGTGTCACCGCCTGACTGGTGGCCGATGGGGACCTAATGAAGACATGGCCGCCGCGCTCGTAGGCCCGGACTCCGGTCGCGTCGCCGGCGGCGAAGATGACAACCGCTCTGCCTACCAGAGTGTCGTTGATCACAGACAGGCTGTCGAACAGAGACAGCGGATAGGCCTTGGCTTCGTCACCGAACGTTAGTCCAAACACCTGCTCCTTGGCGCCTAGGTCGGTGTTTCGTTCCGGTACCGGGAATATGGTGTCCTTCTGGAACCGGTATCCGAAATATGCCGAATCGTTCTGCGACTCAGGGGTGTAAGCATCTTCGGGATAGATTCCAGTGCCCAAGTCCAGGACGGTGGTGTCGGGGTGTTCGGCCACCCAATCGGACCAGATCGTGAGAGTCATGGGCAGGACTTCCAATTCCATACCGCTGCCCACCAACGGCCAACCGTCGGCACGCCCCGGAATTGGTGCCAGAGGGTCTCTGTCTTACGGTCGAACATCAGTTTATTGCTGCGGTAGAGGAAACCGGAGGTGCCAAACTCCACCCTTTCGCCGTCGATCATTGTGGAATACACGATCTCAGACCCGCAGAGGGTTCAATAAGCCAGGGCGAACGGCACTCCCGCTATGACGTCATTGGCCATCTCGTGGCGGTTCATGATCTTGAGGGGATAAGCCCGGTGCTGTCCGTTGATGGACACTCCAAACACCCGGTCGCCGTGTAGAAGATAATCCGCTTGGCCGGCGGAGACCACCGGAGGGTCGATCAAGTCTGGGATGCCGTCCTTGGCCACACCGCCGCAGACCACCTCTTCGATCCTGCTATCGGTCTTAACTCCGTCGTGCAGAAATGCCCCTAGACCGGGGTCGAGTATCGAATAGAGTTGGCCCTTCCAACCGACGTACCCATCGGGCGGTTGGACCTGAGGATTGTTGCCTAGCCACTCTATCCACCATTCCCATTCGGCCTGCTCCTGATTGAACAGCATCAACTCTTCGGGCGGAACGTTGTCTTTGACGTGGGACAGGAAGGAAGTCATGTTGATGACGCCTTCTTCTTCGGCCTGGAACCGGAGGTATTCCAAAAGGACCGGGATGTAAGTTTGATTCCCGGAGTACGCCATCTTCCGGGCCACCCGATCCAGCGGTTCCTCCAACGATGCCATCATCAATTCGGTGGGGTCGTCCGGCAGGTAGCTAAGGTCCAACTCTCCGTTCATAGCCCCCGATGCGTCAACGACGATCTCCGTTGGAGACGGGGCTTCGGATGTGCCAGGAGCAGTGGCGGTGGAAGTCCCGTTTTCACCGGACGAGCAGGCAGCCACCAATAGCAACAAGACCGAGACCACCGGCCAGAAAACGCCGGCGCGCCGTATTCGGGGCATCGAATTCAAAAACGGTCACCCAAGGAGTGTTGGACCGCGGGCAGTTGTTATCGATACCTACGAATAACCGCCCCGATCGGATGGATACGCATGCTTTGATGCCATACCCGGCGTCGGCGGCGCGGCTGAAGCTACTCGGACTCGCGGAAGAGGTCACGTCCGATGAGCATGCGGCGTATCTCGCTAGTGCCGGCGCCGATCTCGTAAAGCTTGGCGTCCCGCAGTAGCCGGCCGGTGGGGAAATCGTTGATGTAGCCGTTGCCGCCCAGGGTCTGCACGGCTTGGAGCGCTGCCTGAGTTGCTTGTTCACCAGCGAACAAGAGACAGCCGGCGGCGTCTTTGCGGTTGCTCTCGCCCCGGTCGGCTGCCCGCGCCACGGCATACACATAGGACTGACAGGCTGAAAGCGATGTATACATATCGGCCAATTTGGCCTGGATCAGTTGAAATTCGCCGATGGGCTGTCCGAACTGCTCCCGTTGGTGGACGTAGGGCAGAACCACGTCCAGACAAGACTGCATGATGCCCAATGGGCCGCCGGCCAGCACCAGGCGCTCGAAATCTAGTCCGCTCATCAGCACCCTGACGCCATGATCGACTTCGCCAAGGACGTTCTCCTCGGGCACCTCGCAGTCCTGAAATACCAGCTCTGAGGTGCTGGAGCCGCGCATTCCTATCTTGTCCAGCTTGGGCGATGCTTGGAACCCGGCGAAACTCTTTTCGATCAAAAATGCGGTGATGCCGTGGGAGCCCGCTTCGGGGTCGGTCTTGCCGTAGACCACTAGGGTGTCGGCTTCGGGGCCGTTGGTGATCCACATCTTGCTGCCGTTTAAGACGTAGCGGTCGCCCTGCTTCTCGGCGCGCAGGGTCATGCTAACCACATCGGACCCGGCATCGGACTCGCTCATGGCCAGCGCCCCAACGTGCTGTCCGTCGATCAGCTTGGGCAGGTAGCGCCGTTTCTGGTCATCGGTGCCGTTCCGGAATATCTGGTTGACGCAGAGATTCGAGTGGGCGCCGTAGCTGAGGCCGACGCTTGGGGAGCCTCGGGAAATCTCTTCCATGGTGACGGCGTGGGCCAAGTAGCCAAGTCCGGCGCCGCCGTATTCTTCAGAGACAGTGATACCCAGGAGTCCAAGGTCGCCCAGTCTGGGCCACAGGTCTCTTGGGAACGCGTCGGTCTGGTCGATCTCCGCGGCCCGTGGTGCGATCTCCTGGGACGAGAACTGCCGCACGGTGTCCTTGATGAGGTCAATTGTCTCACCCAAGGAGTGATTCAACCCACCATAGGTGGGCCTCCTGGAAGTCATTGTATACCCCCTGTCTCTTTGGCTTTGAAGACGGTTCAATGTGTGCGCAGGTCAATTATACGGCGGGCCTTGAATTGGGTGCGCTCGAACTCGCCCGCAGGCTTCAGTTCCACTGCCACGCTGACCCCGATCGCCCGGCGCAGTGCCCCGGTGAACCGCTCCCGCACGGGCTCCAACGCCGACGGGTCAAACTCCCGAGAGGCGAATGCTTCGTTCAACACTTCGGCCTGTACCGTCAGACGGTCCATCTGCCCGGTCTCCCGCTCAAGAACCAGCCGGAACTCGCCGCCGAACTCGTCCATGCCGCGGAGCACATCCTCGATTCGTGACGGAAACACGTTCTGGCCCCGAACGATGATCATGTCATCCACTCGGCCGTAGATGCCGGTGACCAGCGTGGGGTAGGTGCGTCCACAGGGGCAGTCCACCATGTCCCAGCGCGCGATGTCTCCGGACCAGTATCTGATCATGGGCTGGGAGGTGCGCTCGGTGTGGGAGTAGACCGGCACCCCTTCCTCGCCCAGAGGCAGGCCCAACTTGGACTGGGGATCGACCATCTCGGTGTAGACGATGTCCTGCCAGAGGTGCATCCCGCCGTCCAGGTGACGGCAGCCAGAAGCGCTCATCCAGGGAGTCATCTCGGCCATGGTGCCTTGGTCGACGATGTAGCAGCCGAAGGTCTCCTCGATCAAGCGGCGGGTGGCGGGGACGCTGGCTCCCGGCTCTCCGGAGAAAAACATGAACCGGAAGCAGAAATCTTCTTTGGGGTCGAAGCCCATCTGCCGGGCGGTCTCCGCCAGATACAGGGCGTAGGACGGGGTGCCGTAGAGCACGGAGGGCTTCACCATGGTTGACCATTCCACCGCCCGTTCGGTCTGGCCCGGAGCGCCACTGCCGAAGGGGAAGCAGGTCGCCCCCAAGCGTTCGGCCCCGACCAAAGCCCCCCAACTTCCCACATACAGGCTAAAGACGGCGGCGACCATAACAGTGTCTTCAGGACGCAGCCCGGCGCCCCAGAGGATTCGCGCGTGGGCTTCCCCGATACGGTCCCAGTCTTCCTTGCCGATGCCGAAGACCGTGGGCCGGCCTGTGGTCCCCGATGTGCCATGGACCCGGAAGATGTCTTCAGGCGGCACGCAGAGGAAACGGCCGTAGGGAGGGTGCTCTTCCTGTTCTCGGCGGATGTCTTCTTTCGTGAGGATGGGCAGTTGGGCGAATTCTTCGAGGCTGGCCAGATTGGCTGGATCGACCGGGGCGTCCTTGTAAAACTCTTGGTAGAAGCCCGAATTCTCGAAGGCGTAACGGACCTGGCGCTTCAACTTGGCCAGGATGTGCTTGTCCCGCTCGGCCGGCGGCATGGTCTCCAATTCCGGTGACCAGTATTCCTGGTCCAGATTGGGGGTGAAGTTCTCGGAGTATCGGGGAGGCCATTCCATGGATGAAGTCATCTGGCTGGGAGTGACGGCTAGACCTGAGGCGCCGACCGGCCCCGGCTGACGTTCGCGGTGATGAATTCGGTCATTAAAGTGGTGAAACTGCCCACGGGGAACACGCCTTGCACTCCCATCTTCTGTAGCGGCTCAACGTCGTCTTCGGGGATGGTGCCGCCCACCATGACTAGGACATCGTCGAGAATCTCCCGTTCTTGGAGGGCTTTGGTCAGACGGGGAATCAACCGCATGTGGGCGCCGGACAGGATACTGATGCCCACCACATCGACGTCTTCTTGCAGAGCGGTCTGGGCAACTTGGTCGGGAGTGACCCGCATGCCCATGTAGACGACTTCCATGCCGGCGTCGCGCATGGCCCTGGCAATGACCTTTATCCCTCGATCATGCCCGTCCAAGCCCAACTTGGCCAGGAGTACTTTGATATTCGTGGGAGGAGATGCCACAGCCTAAAACACCCCCGGGTCCACGTACTCGCCGTAAACGTCGCGCATGGTGTCTAGCATCTCGCCCTCGGTGGCCAGCGCTCCGACCGCTTCTAGGACCGTCGGCATTAGGTTCTTGTCGTCGACGGCCGCTTGTTTCAGGGAGGACAGCGCGGACTTCACATCTGCGGGGCTGCGCCCGCCGCGGGTCTCGGCCAGCCGTCCCTTCTGCCATTCTTCTTCTTCGGGGTCGAACTGGAACAGCTCCAATTTCTGGGCCCCCTCGGACTGGTACTGGTTCAGGCCCACCACCACCTGCTCGCCGCTTTCGATTCGGAGTTGGTATTCGTAGGCCGACCGGGCGATCTCCCGTTCGATATAGCCGGTGTCGATGGCGCTTAGCATGCCAGATTTTATCGGATACTCGCCAGAGCCCATCTCCTCGATCTTGGATATATACCCCCAGGCGGCCTCTTCGATTTCGTTGGTCAAGCTTTCCACGAAATAAGACCCGGCCAGTGGGTCCACGGTGTTGGTCACCCCCGACTCGTGGGACAGGATCAGTTGGGTGGCCAGGGACATGCGCATGGCTTCTTCCGAAGGTATGTCGAAGGCTTCGTCATAGCCGCTGACGTGCAGCGACTGGGTCCCTCCCAAGACGGCCGCGAGGGCTTGCAATGTGCCACGGGCGATGTTGTTCTGCGGGTCTTGGCGCATCAGCGTCGAACCCAATGTCTGGGTGTGGAACCGTAGCCGCATGGACTCTGGTTTTGAAGCCTTGTAGCGGTCCTTCATGATTCGGGCCCACATACGCCGGGCCGCCCGATACTTGGCAACCTCTTCGAAGACATCGTTGTGGCAGCCGAAGAAGAACGATAGGCGAGGCGCGAAACTATCTACCGGCAGGCCCCGCTCCAAGGCCGACTCAACGTAGGCCATGCCCTGGGCGATGGTGAAAGCCAGCTCCTGAACTGCGTCGGAACCGCACTCCCGAATGTGATAGCCGGAGATGGAGATGGTGTACCAGTTCGGCACGTGCTTGGTGCAGAACTCCACGATGTCCGTGGTCAGCTTCAAGGACGGGCCGGGTCCCAGGGCAAAGGTCTTCTGCCCGTGGAATTCTTTCAATGAATCGTTCTGGACTGTGCCTCGGAGCTTGCTCCAATCGACGCCCCGCTGCTCGGATACGGACAGGAACATGCCCAGCAGCACAATGGCCGGATGGTTGATCGTCAGAGATACGCTGACCTTGTCGAGGGGTATATCCAGGAACAGGTCGTCCATGTCCCGTACTGAGTCGATGGCGACGCCCAAGCGGCCGACTTCGCCCTCGGCCAACTCGTGATCCGAGTCGTAGCCGGTCAACGTGGGGTGGTCAAAGTCGGTGCTGATGCCGTTCTGGCCGTGGTCCAACAGGAACCGGTAGCGTTCGTTGGTGGCCTGCGCAGTACCGAAGCCGGCGATTTGACGCCTGGTCCACAGCCGGCCCAGGTACATGTTGGGGTAGGGCCCGCGGGTGAAAGGGAACTCGCCGGGCTGGCCTAGGTCGCGGGCGAAGTCGGTACCGGCCAGATCGTCCGGCGTATAGACCGGCTTCACGTCCAGGCCGGACAAACTGCGTTTCGGCTGTTCCTTCATTCCGTCGGCCATGAGTCCCTCTTCGCGACCTTTTACCCGACCCGGACGTACTTGTCGACGCTCTTCTCGGCGCCCAGGGACAGGTACAGGTCGCCGTGGGCGTCCACCCACGAGCCGTGGGCGGAGATACACGGGAAGCGTTCCAGCACCTTGCCGTCGCCGTCCAACACGCTCATCTGGGCGGGTCCAGTCTCGGTGGGGCGCTCGCTGGTGTAGAAGATCCCCTCGCTGTCGATGGATATGTCCAGAGGACGCTGCATGTCGGTCCACATGGTGATGTATTCGCCGTCCGGAGAGAACACCTGGACACGGCTGTTCTCCCGGTCGCAGAGGTAGACATTGCCATTGTCGCCCACGACCAGGCTGTGGGGCAGATGAAACTGGTTGGGGCCGCCCTTCCCCGGTTCGCCCCAGGATGAGATCAGGTCGCCGGCCGCCGAGAAGCGGTGGACCCTGGCGTTCCGGTAGCCGTCGGAGATATAAAGGTCGCCGTTGGGCGCGGGGGCCATCTCGGTGACGTAGTTGAATGGGCCGGCCGAGCGGGGGCAAACTTCGCCCGCGACCTCGCAGCCAGTGTCCGAGTACTCGCCCTTGGTCCCGATGGACAGCAATGGCTTGCCGTCCAGGGTGGCCTTCATTGCGATTGAGCCTTCCCGGTCGGTGAGGTAGGCGATGTCGTCCTTGATGAAGATGCCGTGGGGGTCGTCGAACATGCCCGCGCCCCATGATCTCAGGAAGTTGCCGTCCCGGTCGAAGACCAACACCGGTGGGTCCTTGCGCTGGAAGATGTAGACCCGGCTCTGGGAGTCGGTTGCCACTGCGCTGGCCGTGCCCATCTCCTGGCCCGCGGGCATCTTGGCCCAGTTAGGGACGTATTCGTAAGTGTATTTGCCGCTTCCTACCGTGGCCATGGTTTGTTCACTCCTGCCAGCTTATTTTCTTTTTAGCGAAGCCGGACGTGTTTACCTCCACGCCTGGCAACCGCCCCAATACTAACACATGGGCAAGGCGCATCCGGCGCTCACCAGTCTGGTCGTGGTGCCCGAGATTTCTGAGTAGAATGCCAAGTCAGCCAAGAATTGGGAGTAGACATGGAATTCAATGATGTAAAAACCATTGCGGTTATCGGCGCCGGGAATATGGGTCACGGAATCGCCCTCACTTTGGGCTTGGCGGGTTACCAGGTGCATCTTAATTCCAATACAGAATTGAGTCTGCAGAGGGGTATGGATTTCATCGAGGCCGACTTGGATAGATTAGTGGCGCTGGAGATGGAAGAGCCGGCCCGCGCCCAGGCAGCCCTGACGAAAATTTCCACCACCACGTCCTTGGAAGAAGCGTCACGGGACTCCGACGTGGTTTACGAGGCGGTTTACGAGAACCTTGACCTGAACAGCAGATCTTCAGAGACCTGGACGCGTTCTGTCCGGATCGGACGATCTTGGCAAGCAGCACTTCAACGATCATTCCCAGCCGTTTTGCCGAGGTGACCCGGCGCCCAGACCGGGTACTGTTTGCCCTTTATACGGGGCCGTCCTATCTGTCTCCGCTGGTGGAGGTCGTCTGCACCGAACAGACCTCCGATGAGACGGTGGGAATCGTTTTTCAGGTCCTGACTAAAGTCGGAAAAACCGGTGAAGGTCCCAAAAGAGGTCCCAGGATTCATCGCCATCCGCCTTGAAGTGGCATTGATGAGGGAAGCCCTATCGATGGCCCGGCGAGGTATCGCCAGCCCCGAGGATATCGACACGGTGCTGAAAACGGGCCACCCCCGGAAATGGGTAGCAGCCGGGATCTTTGAGCGCGTGGAGGTTGGAATCGGGTGGGATTTGATATTGGCCGGTGTCCAACGCGTCCTACCGGACATCGATTCATCGATGGATGTGATGAAGCTTATCCAAGAGAAGGTGGATAAAGGTGAATTGGGCGCCAAATCCGGCAAAGGATTCCTTGACTGGACTCCGGAGTCAGCGGAAGCCACTCGCCGAAAAATGGCGAACGCGTTCATTGAGATCGAAAAATGGTCTCAAGACAGCCTGTGATATTTCAGGACTTACGGCCCTAAACCCGGCTGTTGTAGCCGTAGTGGGGCGTGTTCTCCCCCTTGCCCCAGTCCTTGTAGAACTCCTGGACGAAGGGGGTCAGTCCCTGGGCCAGTTTCTTGGCCCCCAGGGCCTGTCCCTCCACCGGCCGGGCGAACTGATCCTTGATCTCCCGCAGCACCTCGGCCTTGTCCATCTTGATGAATGTACCGTTCCGGACCACCACTTCGCCCTGAATCATCACCGTGTCGACGTGCGACGCCTTGCCCCGGTAGAGCAGCATGTCCACCACATCGATGCCCGCGTCCGAGTAGGGCTCGGTCATGGCGTTCAGGTCCAGCAGCACTAGGTCCGCGAAACGGCCCGGTTCTATAGTCCCAATCTTGTCTTGGAGTGAGGTTGGCCGGGCGGCGTTTGCCGTGGCTAGACGCAGGGCCTGGTGGGAGTTAAGCGCTGGCATGTCCATCTTGGGCTGCCGGTGCAATTTGGCGGCCAACCGCATCTCTTGGACCATATCGTCGTCGTCGTTGATCGATGTGCTGTCGGTTCCCAGAGCAACGTTCATACCCTTCTCCAGCATGGCGTTCACCGGGGCGATGCCGTTCTTCAGGCGCAGATTGGAGCTGGGGTTGTGACAGGCTGTCGTTCCGGTTCCGGCCATGATGTCGATGTCTTGGTCGGTCAGCCACACCGAGTGGGCGCAGGAGACCTCGGGCCCCAGGAACCCGAGGGTGTTCAGGTGCTCGACGGGGGTGTGGCCCCAGGTCCGCAGGCCGTATTCTTTTTGATAAAGGCTCTCCACCAGGTGGATGTGGATAGCGGCGCCGGTCCGGGCCGCCTCTTCCTTGGTGCGCAGTAGGAAGTCGTCGGAGACCCACTGGACGTTGCTGGGACTGAGCAACACCGTTACTCTGGAATCGGGCTTTTTTGAATACTCCTGGTGCAGGCCTTCGAACACCGAGAAATACTCTTCCTCGGATAGGTCCACCGCCGCCAGGAACTGCCGCAGGGAACCTGCCAAATCTCCCGGCAGACCCGAAATGAACTGATCGTCGTCTTGGTAGACCACCCGGTTACGTTCTCGGAAGTAGACCGAGAACGCGGTGCGCATACCGGCGGCGGCGAACCCTCGCAGCACCTCGGACACATCATCAGCCAGACCGGTCGCCGGCGTCTGGGCGTGGTTGTACATCGTGGTGGTCGTGCCCGACTCGATCATCTGGATGGCCGTGTAGAGGGTCATCAGGTAGTGGTCGTAGGGACGGCGGCCCCAACCCGATAGGATCCAGGTCTCCAGACAGTCGTCGATGCACCCCATCTGGAAGGTGCTAACGCCTCGGCCGTGGTGGTGGGCGTTCACGAGACCCGGCATGACCAGGTAGCCCGGTCCGCCCAGTTCCTCGTCGGCTTGGTGGGCCGCTTTGATGTCGTCGTAGGCGCCCACGGCTTTGATGATACCGTCCCGCTGGAACACGGCCCCATCGGAGATCACCCGGCTGGACCCGGCGTCCACTCCCGCCTCGCAGATGACATAACCGCCACGGATAATCGAAGTGCTCATGACAACCTCCGCCGGACCGCTATTTCGAATTGGCTGGACTATATTGGCACCCATCGTGGCTGTCAAGAAATTCTGGGATGGCGTTGTATTGACCATGACCGTGGATTACACTGGCGGCACTTCCAGACCATTCAGACCAAGGATGGAGACAGTCATGCCCGAACTAGATGGGAAAGTAGTCTTGATTACCGGCGCGGGAGGCATGCGCGGCGTGGGCCGGGCCACGGTCATGAAGCTGGCCGGACGGGGCGCTGACGTTGCCCTAAGCGACGTCCACCGGGAGGCGTCGGACCTGCCGCCAGCGGAGGTCAGGAACGAGTGGGGCGGCATCGATACCGTATCCGAAGAGGTACAGGCCCTGGGTCGGCATGCCTTGCCTATCTACTGCGACCTGTCCGACCCGCGAGAGATCGAACATATGGTGGAACAGACCATCGACCATTTCGGGCGTATCGACATCCTGGTCAACAACGCCCGAGCCATCATCGGTAAGGACAAGGTGCCGGTGACCCAACTGGAGAAGGAGGTCTGGGACCACTTCCTGGCCATCAACACCACCGCCGTCTTTCTCACCACTAAGCTGGTGGCGCCCCACATGATCGACGCGGGCAGAGGCGGGCGCATCATCAACATCGCCTCCAACGCCGGCAAGCAGGCTAGCGCCAACGGGGCAGCCTACTCGGCCTCTAAGTTCGCCGTGGTGGGCCTGACCCAGGCTACGGCTATGGACCTGGCGCCCTATAACATCACCGTGAACGCCGTCTGCCCCGGCCCGATAAACACCGACCGGATGAGCTACTGGGAACGCGACCAGGCACAGGAACGGGGCATCACTCAGGAAGAGTTCCGCGGTCAGATCGTCGAGAACTCCGCGCAGAACACTCCCCTGGGCCGCATCGCCGAGTCCCAGGACGTGGCCAACATGGTGGCGTTTCTGGCGGGTGACGACGCGTCGTTCATCACCGGCCAGGCCTATAACGTTAACGGTGGCCAGCTTTTCCACTAGGATGTTCCTAGGCGGAACAAACGTCCCGTCTCCCGTCCTTCCCCGGAAGGAGGAGAAGGTTAGGATGAGGGCGCCCTGCCGGCCGTTCACCAAGCTCCAGCCCGCAGGATAGACGAATAACAGCCTATGACGAACAAAAACACCGAAGCGATCGTTTCCAGCACCAAAACCTACTACGACGGCCCGGCCGACCAGATCTACCGCACCATCTGGGGCGACAACGTGCACCTTGGCGTGCCGTGTTCGGAGGAGTGCCCCCACCCCGAGGCCATGGAGCACACCAACGAGATTATGGCCCAGGCCGTGCATCTGACGCCTGAAACCAGAGTGCTGGACCTAGGCTGCGGCTACGGCTCCACGGCCCGCTACCTGGCGTCCGAATACGGCTGCCAGATCACGGCCATCAACATCAGTGAGACCGAACTGGAGTTGGCCTGGGACCGCACCCTTGAAGCAGGTCTGGAGAACCAGATCGATTACGAATACGGGGATTTTCACGACCTAATCTACGCCGACGATTCGTTCCATGTCGTCTGGAGTCAGGAGGCGTTCCTACACGCCGCTGATAAAGCGAAAGTGCTTTCTGAGTGCCGGCGGGTCCTGCTGCCGGGAGGCACGCTGGCATTCACCGACATTTTGGTGCGGGCCGATACCCCCCAGGCGGACAGAAACCGCATCTACGACCGGGTAAAATCTCCGGATATGTGGGACTTGCCTGACTATCATCGGGCCCTAGAAGGATTAGAGCTAGAGATACTCCAGACGGAGGACTGGTCGGAACACGTGGCCCGTTCGTACGATTGGGTCCGTGGGCAGGTGGTCGAGAACCGGGAAAAGCTGCTGAAACTGGTGGACGCAGAGACCATTGACGGCACCGTTGACGCCCTGAAGTTCTGGGTCGAATCCGCCACGGCCGGAAAGATTGGCTGGGCCTTTTTCGTGGCCCGGAAACCCCAAGCCTAGACCCAAGTGACGATGCCACCAGAACACAATTCCGAATTGTTCATCAGTGAGTACACCACCGAGTTCGTGGACCGCTGGGACGAGTTGATCGATTGGGAAAAACGACGCGCAGCCGAAGGTGGGTTCTTCGAAAGGATACTGAACAATAACGGTGTCCTGACTGTCCTAGACATCGCGTGTGGAACCGGCTACCACACGGTCAATCTGAAACTGAACGGCTTCGAAGTCACGGGCTCAGACGGCTCGGCCAACATGGTGAACAAGGCCAGAGAGAATGCTGCGCGGTTTGGACTGAATAGCACCCGGCTGGTGGAGGCCCAATGGACTTCACTGTCAGAAGTTTTTCCCGGTGAGAGGTTCGACGCCATCGTCTGTCTCGGTAATGCCTTCACGCATCTGTTCGACGACAGCGAGCGGCGCAAGGCCCTCGGCGAGATCTACGGACTTTTGAAAGACGGCGGCGTGGCAATTGTCGACCACCGCAACTACGACACCATGCTGGACAAAGGCTTCTCCAGCAAACACCAAGCCTATTACTTGGGTGAGACGGTCGACGTCCATCCGGAGTCAGTGAGCGAAGAAACGGTACGGCTCATGTATTCCTACTCCGACGGCTCCGTCCACCACCTAACCGTCTGCCCCATCAGACAAGACCACCTTACTGGCCTGCTATGCGAGACCGGGTTCCAAATAGTGGACCGCTACGGTGACTTCAAGGCGGACTACGATTTGTACGACCCAGACTTCATCATCCAGGTGGCGGTGAAGTAGCTGTCCCGTCAGTCCGATTTTCCCCGCAATCGAACAGGTTACAGGTCTGAGGGGCGCCGCTGGGGGTTTCCCGGCAGAATATTAGCGCGGCATACACCCGTGCTGCAGCACAAATAGGTGCATAACCTGTCTCATTAGGATCGGGTGGGCAACACCGATTTTTGCCAGCGACCAAGGGATGTTTTCAAGAGAGTGATGTCCCCCACCGTTGACGGGGGGCCGACAAGTCTCGATGGACGAGCCAACTTCGGTTCACTGCTCCCACGTGAAGATTAAAAAATCTCAACGGCTAATGATTGTGACTACAAGAGAACCAGGAAATCAGGCTGCACGACCGAACTCGGACCCGAAGTGACAGATGCGTGGTAGTTACGGCTACCGGACCGAACAACTTAGTATATTGGTATAATGCCGATCTAAAAACGGTTATGTTTCGAATCACTGAGAACTGGTCTAAGGCTAGGAGCGTTTTATGGATTACCAGACAGCGGCGGCATTGGTAAACGATTACGGTTTGCAGATGGTCTAAGAGCCAAATAGCGGTATCGCCTGTGTTGCGGTGGGCCGCAAAGACGGTGGTCCGATCGGAGGTGCATCTGAATTTGTGGTTACTGCATTCGTACCACGTCAACTCTCAGTTGGGGAAATGGATCATTTAGGTGTCCGTCCCGTAAATAAGGTGTTTTCGGCTGTTGCCGGTTCTAGCGCTCAACCCCAGAGCCTTGACGACTTAGACGCGATTGAGTGTGGCTCAACCTTTGGCCTTCGGCAATTCCAATCGATATCACCAGGTCTGAGCGTGCCAGTGGCTCAAAGAGGGGTATATGGCGGCCTTCCCGCCACTCTCAATACTCAATAGTGATTTTCTGCCTTACGCTTAGGCATTGGCATCACAAATCCTGTCGCGGAATACCCTAACGGCTTATCGGTTGGCACATTGGCTTTCTGTATGAATGATGAATCCGGGAACCGGTATCTTGTATCGAATAACCATGTGATTGGCCGTTCAAATGACGCACAACCGGGAGACCCAATCGTTCAACCCGGAACACTTGATTTTACAGGTACCGAGTTGACTGCCCTGCCAACACTGGCTGATCTGACTCAGATTATTCAGATAGCCGAGTTGACAGCCAGCGTGCCCTTGCGGTGGCGGACGTCCACTAATGTTCCTATCAACACAGTGGACGCGGCCATCGGTATGTTGACGAACTCCGGGCGCGGGTTGATCGAATTGGAGCGACTATGTTATGCCGGCAACATTTTGGGTGTTGCGGAGCCATACGAACTTGACCCAGCGACCGGTGCCCTACAAGGTTCAGCTCAGGTTTACAAGGTCGGTCGGACCACTGGGTTTACGGACGGGGTGGTGACCAATGTTCTGGGCACCACGAATATCCCTTACCCAGGCGGAGTGGCTTACTTCAACAACCAGATCATTATTCAAGCCACGCCTGACAACGTTGGACCATTCAGTGATAACGGCGATAGCGGCCGCGGCGTGATTAACGACAGGCATGAACTTGTGGGCCTGCTCTTCGCGGGGAGCGCCCTGCAAACCCTGGTCAATCCTATTGATAGCGTTGTGCCCTCGCTCCGATCTGTTACCGGAATTCCCAGCTTGCAAGTGATAGTTTCGTGAATTTCTTCGAGGGGTTTTTATGGTGTCATGTGATCAAATTTCGTTGAGGGAACGACGTAGATGTCGACGGAAAAAATAATTCCATTACATAGCCTTGTAAGTCTGTTGAGTCAGGACAGTTTGTCGCTCGATCGGCAAATTGGCACTTGCCCGATGCAACTCTCACTCCCAACAGATGGCAAAGGAGTGAGAATCAAGGTGTCGGTTCAATCGGGTCACCGGTCTGAGATACCCGATGAAATCAGCTACAGCCTTGATGACAATGCATATGCCATCCCTCTAGATGTTCAAGAAGATTACCGATATTACGTCATCCAATGATCACCGGATTTACTCGACCGTAGAAGAGCCAGAACCCTGACCGTTTACGATTTGGATGACCCCGATCTCATCATCCAAGTTGCGACGACTTAGCCGCACCGCCAACCCGCCTCTCCCGCACCAGTGTCGTGAGCACTGCGGCGGCGACCGACAATATCAGCAACAGCCGGAACATGTCGTCGTAGCTGCCACGGTTATCGAAGATCCACGCGCCGAAGAACGCCCCAGCTCCTCCGGCAAACTGGTGGGCCATGGAGATCGAACCGGCCAATGTACCCAGTCTCGCCGTGCCGAAGATGTTTCCCACGAAGACCACCGTCAGCGGCGCGGTGATCAAGAACGTCAGTCCATATAACAGTCCGAAGACGAAGATTGACGCCGTGCTTTGGTCGAAGATGATGAACGCAAAGATGAACATGCGTATCAGGAAACAGATCACCGTAGGACGCACCGCGCCGAAGGCGTCGGCCAACAGTCCCGAAGCCAGTACCCCTAGCAAGCCCATCAGTCCCATGAGTGCCAGCAGGTTGCCTGCCAGGACCGAGCCCACTCCCTGGTCACGCGCGAAGGCCACGATGTGAATGGTGACGAAGAAGTCTTGGAATCCGCAGATCATGTAGATCGCGACCAGAAGCGCGAGTTGCGGGGAAGTCAGTGTCCGTCCTAAAGACAAGGCTGAGTCGGGCGGCGTGATTGCCCTGGCAGTCAGGCTGCTTGGTCTTGCGTCGTCTTCCGGAGGCTTGTCTCGGACTGCCAGGTACACCAAGGGCACCAGGACTGCCAGATTGGCGATCCCCAGGACGGTGAAAGACCACCGCCAGTCCAGGGAAACTAGGACTGCGGCCAGCGCCATGACGATCACCAACTGTCCCACGGCGTTCCCGGCCACCGCCCCGCTGCTGGCGATGCCCCGGCGGTTGGGGAACCAACGGCTGATCATCACGGTCACCGGCGAGACTGACGTGCCCGCATTGCCCAGGGCGTAGACCACCCCATAGACGATGAATACCTGCCAAGGAGCGTCAACCTGGCCCATCAGCCCGATGCCAATCCCACCTAGCACCGCTGCGACGCCGATGGTCCCCTTCAAGCTCCACCGATCCACCAGCCGGCCCGTGAAGGGCAGAGCCAGGGCCGAGACCACCATGAACGTCGTGACCGCCAGGGAGAGTGTAGAACGGCTGACGTCCAGGTCCTCTGACATGGGCTTCAGCATCAGGCCGAAGGCGAACCGTGAGCCGCCGCTGAAGAACAGGACGAAGAACCCGGTGGCCAGGATCACCCAACTGTAGTGGAGACGCCGCAAAAATCACTTCCTGCTTGTTCCCAAACGATAACCACCGGCCCCAGGTGATCCGGGACCGGTGGTGCGTGCTTCTAGCGCTGGAGTAAGGCCTACCGGTTCAGCAGTTTCTTCACCGTATTGATGACCCTGGTCTCATTGGGCATGTACTCGTTCTCCATGGCCCGGCTGTAGGGCACCGGAGTATGCGGCGAGGTGACTCTGGAGGGAGGCGCGTCCAGGTAATCGAACACCTCTTCCGCTACCCTGGCGCAGAGCTCCGAGGCCAGGCTGCAGACGGGAGTGTCCTCGTCTACCACGATCAATCGGTGGGTCTTCTGGACCGACTCGTTGATGTGGTCGTAATCGATGGGGGAAACGCTCAGCAGGTCGATGACCTCGCAGCTGATTCCCTCTTTCGCCAGTTCCTCAGCGGCTGCGTCAGCCACCCAGGTCATCTTTGAGATGCCAACCAGGGTGACATCGCTCCCTTCCCGCACGGTCCGGGCCTTGCCCAGGGGCAGCACGTACGGCTCTTCAGGCACTGGGCCGGAGATTCCGTACAAGCCTTTGTGCTCGAAGAACACGATCGGGTCGTCGTCGCGGATGCAGGCGGCCAGGAGACCCTTGGCGGTGTAGGCGTCGGATGGACACACACCCTTCAGTCCCGGGATATGACTGAAGATCGAGTAGTAGGACTCGGAATGCTGGGCGGCGGCCCCGAACCCGGCGCCGATGCGGGTCATCATGGTGAATGGGACCTTGACCTGCCCGCCGAACATGTACCGCATCTTGGCGGCGTTGTTGACGAGTTGGTCCATGCAAACGCCGATGAAATCGACGAACATCAGCTCGGCAACGGCCCGCAGGCCGGTTGAGGAAGCTCCGATGGCCGTGCCGATGAATGCTGCCTCGGAGAGTGGGGTGTCCAGCACCCGGTCCTTGCCGAACTGCTGGATCAGGCCGACGGTGGTGCGGAACGGTCCGCCCCAGGCATCCTCAAATCCTTGGTCTTCACGCCCAGCCCCTCCGGCGATCTCCTCTCCCATGATGATGACGTTTTCGTCGAGTTCCATCTCTTGGCGGAGGCATTCGTTTATGGCTTCCCGGAACTGGATCTCGCGGGTCCCCGTTGTTTGTAATGTAGTGGTCATAGGTATCTCCTAGAACGCATTGGAATCGCCCAGGTCTACGTGGGATCAGACCGACATGTTCACGCCGCGTTTCATCATTTCCTTGGGGTAGTCCACGTAAACGTCGTCGTACAGTTCAACCGGCTCCGGAAGAGGACTTTCATCGGCGAATTTCACCGCCTCTTCCATGAGGGCTTCTGCTTCCGCGTCCATCTGGTCTAGCTCTTCGGCGGTGATGTCACCCTGGGGGATGACCGTATTGCGGAAATGCTGGAGAGGATCACGGGCGCGCCAATGGTCTTCCTCCTCTTTGGAGCGGTAGGTCAGAGGGTTGTCGAACACTGTATGGCCGTAATATCGATAGGTCTCGCACTCGACGAGGGTGGGGCCTTCGCCGGCCCTGGCCCTGGCCACCGACTGGGCCGTGGCGTCATAAACGGCGAAGACATCCATGCCGTCAACGTGGATGCCGGGCATATCGTATCCCGCGGCCCGGTCCGAGACGTGCGTGGTGGATACACCGTACTCGCTGGGGGTCGACATGGCGTAGCCGTTGTTCTCGCATAGGAAGATCACGGGCAGCTTCCAGATCGAGGCCAGGTTCATGGACTCGTGGAGCACGCCCTGGCTGGAGGCGCCGTCTCCGAAGAAGGCGACGGCCACCCGGTCAAGCTTCTTCACTTTGCAGGTGAGGGCCGCGCCCAGGGCCAGAGGTATGCTGGCGCCCACAACTCCGTTGGTGCCCAGCATGCCTTTGCTCATGTCTGAGATGTGCATCGAGCCGCCCTTGCCCTTGTTGGGGCCGGTGGATCGGCCGAAGAGTTCGGCCATCATCTGCTTGACGTCGACGCCCTTGGCGATGCAATGGCCGTGGCCACGGTGGGTGCTGCCGATGTAGTCTTCGTCCGACAGGTTGGCGCAGACGCCGGTTGCCACCGCTTCCTGCCCCGCTGAGGAATGTACCGAGGCAGACATGCCACGCTGCCCGGTCTCAGGGATTCCCCGTTCTTCGAAGTGGCGGATCGTCGTCATAGTTTTGTAAAGGTTAAGCAGGCCCTCGCGGTTCAGGTCCATGGTCCCTCCTATGCCGTGCCTAGTCCTTCCGCGGAAGGAGATTCTGGACAATGGTAGCACGCCGCTTACCTATGTCAACCGGAAGAATAGACTACGGTGACCGCTTCGCCTTCACTGCCTGCGAGCGAGTCCGCAGCGCTACCGTTGGGCAGGGCTACTTCCAAGTATCCATGGCTGCCCGCTAGAGCTATCAGACCGTCCTCGCCCACATGTAGGCTGTCGTTGAATGTGCGGCTGAGGCCAACGATGCTCCGGCCCTTGATCCGCACGTCTACCAACTCGACGTCCGGCAGGCTGTCGGCAGGGATGTTGGTGACCAGATTTCCGTAAACATCTTGGTAGATAACCTGGCCGGTGATGGCGCCGCCCTGGCTGACTGGTTGCGGCAGCGGCAGGTAGTACAGATGGTCGATCGGCTCGCCCATGTCCCGCGGAGCGACACCAAGTGACAGATGGGCCGCGACTGGGGTGAAGATGTCGCGGCCGTGGAAGGTGTGACTCACCGGGTGGCGCCAGTAGTCGGGGTTGGTCAAATGTACGGCGGAGAGTTCCGAAGGTAGGGCCACGGGTCCCGCTGATTCTGGGACTGACTCTAGATACCGGTCGATCACGCCGCTGAGCAGGCCGTTGTCCGGGGAGACGAACGTCCCGCAGGGCGTGGTCAGTAAGACCGGACGTCGGTCTGTGCCAACGCCTGGATCGACCACGGCCACGTGGATGGCGTCATCTGGGAAGAAGCGGTGGTTGATGCCGAGGAGGAATGAGCCTTGAGCGACGTTCTGGGGCAGTATCTGGTGGGTGAGGTCAATGAGGCGGAGGTTGGGGTTGATTCCCAGCGCCACACCCTTCATCACTCCAGCGTAGGCGTCAGAAAGCCCAAAGTCGGTGGTGAAGACCACGATTGGGGAGGTCATGGTGGGACCGGGCGGAAGAGCCGCCCTAAGCTACCCGACCCGGACGCTGATGATCGAGATGACCACGAACGCGATGGCTAGGAAGATTGTGAACTGGAACAGAGTCTTCTCCATCCCGCGGCGCGTGCGGACGGTGGATGAGGCTGAGCCGAACAAGCCGCCGCCTCCCTCGTTGACTTGTAAAAGGATAATAACTACCAACAGGATGGAAACCAGCAATTGTACCAGGTTCATGAAATCGTTCATGGATTGACCTCGGCGGATGATCTCCGCCTGCTCTATTATACCCGCCGGTGGCGGGGACTAATTTATTCGTGTATCTGCCGCTATTTCAGCTTTTCCAGGGCCAATACCACCAGTTCGTTCACCAGGTCCGGTTTGGCCTGGCCCTTGGTGATCTTCATGACCTGGCCCACCAAGAACTTAGCGGCGGTCTCTTTGCCCCCGATGTAGTCCGCCACCGCCTGGGGGTTGGCTTCAAGTGCTTCATTAACCGCCAGGTCGACGGCCGAAGAGTCACTTATCTGAGTATAGCCCTTTCCCTGAACGATCTGCGCTGGGGACCCGCCCGATTCGAAGGCTTCTTCGAGGACGGTCTTGGCCATGGATACGCTAACCGTGCCCCGGTCGACTAGGTCTATGAGTTCCACCAGGTGTTCGGGAGACACAGGTGATTCGTCGATCTCCGAGTCTTGCAGGTTCAACAATCGCCTAAGGTCTCCCAAGATCCAGTTGCTAACATCCTTGGCGAACTTTTGGCCGTTGTCTTCGCCCGTGGGCCTGGCCCCAACAGCCTGCTCGTAATAATCGGCCATGGCCTTGGAGTTGGTCAGCAGCCGGGCGTCGTACTCCGGCAGACCGTATTCGTATATGAGCCCTTTCAGCCGGTCATCGGGCAGCTCGGGTATCTTGTTCCGTATCTCTTCCACCCAGGCTTGGTCAACCACCAAGGGCGGCAGGTCAGGCTCGGGGAAGTAGCGGTAGTCGTGGGCCTCTTCCTTGCTGCGCTGGGAGTAGGTGACGTTTCGCTCTTCGGACCAGCCACGGGTCTCTTGGACAACCCGCTCTCCGGAATCGAGGACCTTCTTCTGGCGCTCCATCTCGTGGTTCAGGGCCAAGAACACGAATCGCATGCTGTTCATGTTCTTGATCTCGGCCTTAGTGCCGTATTCTTCCTGGCCCACGGGCCGCAGGCTGATGTTGGCGTCGCACCGGAAACTTCCGTCCGCGGCTTTTGCGGTCGACACTCCCAGGTATTGGAGTATGGAATGCAGCTTGGTCAGGTAGGAACGGGCCTCTTCGGGAGTGCGCATGTCTGGATGGCTAACCACTTCCATCAGCGGCACGCCCGAGCGGTTCACGTCGACCAGGCTATGGGCATCGCTGTTTCCGCCGTTGACGTGTTGGAGCTTGGAGACATCCTCTTCCAGGTGCACCCGCTCCACGCGCACGCGCCGGTCTTGGCCGTCGGCGGTGATGTCCAATTGGCCGTTCATCGCCAAAGGCATATCGTACTGGGATATCTGATACCCCTTCATCAGGTCCGGGTAGGGATAGTTCTTGCGGTCGAACTTGGTCAACCCCGGAATCTCGCAGCCCAAAGCCAGGCCGGTCATGATGGTGAACTCCACGGCCTTCTTGTTGATCACCGGCAGCGTCCCCGGCAGGCCCAGGCACACGGGGCAGACCCGGCTATTCACGGGCGCGGTCTGATAGTCGGCCCGGCAAGAGCAGAACATCTTGCTCTGGGTCTTCAGTTGGACGTGGACCTCAAGGCCAATAACTGTTTCGTAGTCCATTGATCGATAGATGGCCCTTATTCTTGTTGGTGGAACCCAAAATAGGGTCCGCGTAGGTAGTGGATTCCAGTATAGCAGGCTCGGATTTGGCTAACAACGAGAATCGTGCCCAAGCGAGTGCAGCCAATCGATGAATGAGTCCAGCCGGCCACTGGGACACGGGACGTTAAGAGAACTGTCTGTGCATCGTTAGAATTCATAAGGAATGTGCGCAATTCCAGCGGCGGGTTTCGTGGGAGGCAAGTCGAGCGAGAAGGAGGGGCAAGCGTCGGTAAAGATTCGGAGGCTTAGGTTATGGAGTAGGTAAATCTATCTGAATTGGGCTCGTCTGGGACGCGGATTGCTTAATCTCCTGATAACCTCCGTCCCTGTGGGCGTTCAGCGGTAATGGGACACTGTTAAGGGCAGAAAAACATGAGGGTGGTGGTGGGTTTGGACTCCTGGTGCAAGGTGTAGATCTGCCGCACCTAGAAAGGAGCCAGAAGTGTCCCGTTGCCAACAGGAAGCTGAAATGAGTTAACATATTAGGCGGACGATAGTAAATGAACCTTAACCTTGAGGTGGAGTTGATGACTACCGCGACACCGTGGCACATGCAGGGCGACATTTTGGAAATGTGTAGCTGCAATACAGTTTGCCCATGTAACTACGGTGGGGATCCGAGTGATCTACCGTGTGAGGCAG
>Ga0207966_1000276_pt1 | contig 29322 bp, 23 predicted proteins | sample Knorr_S23_td_NAD_FD_185611 | JGI IMG/M metagenome (GOLD analysis project Ga0207966, IMG submission 185611) | Marine microbial communities from Southern Atlantic Ocean transect - Knorr_S23_td_NADW_ad_2500m_LV_B (SPAdes) (version 2) | ecosystem: Environmental > Aquatic > Marine > Oceanic | place...
CGGGCCTTGGAGATCAACCCGTCGAGGCCGTCCTCGCCGATACCGACGACAGTGATCCAGGCGCTCATTCGCTTTCGCCCATAGCATTGACGCAGGCGGCGGCCAGGGCGCTGCCGCCCCACCGGCCCTTGAGGGTGACGAAGGGGATGGCTTTGGCGGCGGCAAAGTCGATCAGCGCTTCTTTGGATTCCGCCGCGCCGACGAAGCCGACGGGAAAGGCGGCGATCATCGCCGGCGGGGCCACGCCGTCGCCGATGATTTCCAGAAGCCGGAACAGCGCCGTCGGTGCGTTGCCGATGGCGACCACGGAACCCTCGAGGCCTTCGCGCCACAGGTCCACCGCCGCCGCCGAACGGGTGGTGCCTTGTTCGGCGGCGCGTTCCTTGACGCCGGCGTCATGAAGCATGCAAAGCACCGGGTTGTCGGCCGGAAGCCGGGCCCGGATGATGCCGTGACGGACCATCTCCACGTCGGTCAAAATCGCCGCGCCTTCGCCCAAGGCCGCGCGGCCAACCTTGAGCGCGCCGGGGCCGAAGACAAGGTTACGGACGATATCGGGCATGCCACAGGCGTGGACCAGGCGCACCGTTAATGCCGCCTCATCAGCCGACAAACCGGAGACGTCGGTTTCCGCCCTTACGGTTTCAAACGACCGTTTATGGATTTCCGCCGGGTCGCGAATGTAATCGAACATCGTATAACGCCCTATTCGGCCCCGTCATGGCCATCACCGTGATGGTGCCCGTGGTCATGGGCGTGGTCATGCGCCCCTGGGCCATCGGTGCCGACGCCCCGGACGTGGTGATGGTGGCCGACCTGAGGCGCGCCCTTGTCGCCTTCGTAGCCGATGATCTGTTCGCGGTACTTGCACAGCTGGCAGTTCATGTTGTTGTCGCCGGTGAGCGCCTCGTTGACCCGCTCGACGAAGGTGTCGATCAATAGTTCGTGGTCGTTCAGGTAGGATGCCTTGACGAATTCGATGCTGGGGTTTTCCGCCGCCGCCTCGTCGGCCCAGTCATAGATGCGCCGCACCAGAATGCCGGTGAACAGGAAATAAGGGAAAACGATGATCCGCCGGTATCCCAGCTTGACCGCCTGGGCGAGTCCGGCATCGACCAGCGGCGAGGCGACGCCCGAGTAGCTAACCTCGGCCCAACCGAAGCCCATGCCTTCCCACAGCATGCGGGCGATCTTGGAGACGTTGGAATTGGCGTCCGGGTCGTTGGTGCCGCGGCCGACCACCATCAGCAGCGTATCTTGGCGCGAAACGTCGGGGGCGGCGTCCCTTTCCGCCGCCTCGATGCGTTGCTTGGCGGCCTCCAGCAGTTTCAGATCGATGGCCAGTTCGCGGGCGAAGATCATCTCGATATCGGGGTTCTCGGCGCCGAAGTTGTTGACCTCCGACGGCAGGTCGTTCTTAACGTGGCCGGCGGCGAACAGCATCCCCGGCACGCAGACGATCCGCTCCGCGCCCCGGTCTTTCAGCTTGTCCAGCCCGGTGCGGATGACCGGGGTGGCGAATTCCAGGAACCCGCTTTCGACGTCGAAATCCGGCAGCCTTTTCGAAAGGTGCCCGGCCAACTGGTTGAATTCTTCGATGGCGGCGTCGTCGCGGCTGCCGTGGCCGCAGATCATGACGGCGGTCTTCTCTGTCATTACGCTTGGTCCTTGCCTTCGAGCGTTGTCAAACAGGGGGCGCTTCAAGGCCCGTGCCGGGCCCGCCTGGTCATTGCCTCCGGGCGGCGTTCCGACCGGACGACTATACAGAATTCGCCCGGGTGTAAAAGCGCGCCATTTTCATTGACGCGGAGCGACCGTCCCGACCATTGTTCAACCCATGTTGACGTTCGGCATGACCGACGGCGGCGGCGGGTTCGACCCGCTGGTGCTGCTGTTGTTGGCGCTTGTCGTCGAGGCCTATGTCGGCGAGGCGAAGACCTTTTTCAAGGCCGTTCCCCATCCGGTCCGGGTCATCGGCACCCTTATCGGTTTCTTCGACCGTAAGCTCAACCGCGAAAGCCGAAGCCCCGCCGACCGCGCCGTCAGGGGGGCGTTGGTGGTGGTCTTCGTCGCCGGCCTGGCCTTCGCCGTCGGCTGGGCGGTGGCGTGGCTGAGCCTCAACCACCCGTGGGGCTGGATCATCGAGTTTCTGGGGCTCATCGCCCTGTTGGCGGGGCGCGGGCTTTACGATCACGTGCGCGCCGTCGCCACGGCGCTTAAACGTGGCGTAGAGCCGGGCCGCGACGCCGTCCGTCACATCGTCGGCCGCGACCCGGCCAGCATGGACGGCCCCGGGGTCGCCCGGGCGGCGCTGGAATCGCTGGCGGAGAATTTCTGCGACGGCGTCGTGGCGCCGGTGTTCTGGTACGTTCTGTTCGGGTTTCCGGGGTTACTGGTCTACAAGGCGGTCAACACCATGGACAGCATGATCGGTCACATGACACCCCAGTACCGGGCCTTCGGCATGACGGCGGCCAGGCTCGACGATGTGCTGAACCTGATCCCGGCCCGGCTGGCCGGGTTGTTTTTGGTCTTCGCGGCATTGTTCGTGCCGACGGCCAATCCCCCGGGCGCGCTCAGGGTGATGCTCCGGGACGCCCGGTTCCACCGCTCCGTCAACGCCGGCTGGCCCGAAGGCGCGATGGCCGGAGCCCTGGGGCTGGCGTTTGCCGGCCCGCGTCATTACTCGGGCGGCATGGTCAACGATCCCTGGATCGGCGACGGCCGGGCCGAAGTGACACCCAAGGACATCAACCGGGGGCTTTATCTTTACGTCGTCGCGTGCCTGATCAACGCCATGTGGGTGGCCGCCATCGCCATGGTGCGGTTCAGCCTGTAGCGGTTAATTTTGCCGCCTTCACCGGCCCCGCCGCAGCCAGCAGCGCATCCAGGTCGAGGTGTTCTTCCAGGTGCGCCGCCAGGGCATCCAATGTCTCCTCGATCATCGCCTCATAGGCGACCCCTTCGAATTCGCCTTGGCAAATACGCCCGAGGAAGGCATGGCGGAACCCGTCGGCGGCGAAAATCCCGTGCAGGTAGGTCCCCATCACCCGTCCATCCGTGGAACGCGCCCCTTCGCCGCAGCCGTCCTCAAGTGTCAGCCATGGGCGGTCCAGGCCGGGGCCCGACGTGTCGCCGATATGCATTTCATAGCCTTTGATAGACTTACCCGTTTCAACCTCGACGCCGCAACGCTCAATCAGCGCCTTGTCGCCGGCGATCACCGTTTCCACATCCAGGAGACCTAAGCCCTCGGCCTCGCTGGGTGGGCCCTCGATCCCGTCCGGGTCGGCGATGCGGTGGCCCAGGATCTGATAGCCGCCGCACAGGCCGACCACTAGCCCGCCGCGGCGGCGGTGGGCGGCGATATCGACGTCCCAGCCCTGTTCGCGGATGACGCCGAGGTCGGCCAGGGTCGATTTCGAGCCGGGTATGACGACCACGTCGGCATCGCCGGGGATGGGTTCTCCCGGTTCGATGACCTCGACCGTGACCTTTGGCTCCGCCGCCAGCGGGTCGAGGTCGTCGAAATTGGCGATCCGCGACAGCCTCGGCACGGCGATCTTAACGGCGGCGCCCTTGTCGGGGTCTTCCCGGCCGGAATCCAAAGACATGGCGTCTTCCTTCGGCAGCCGGCGGGCGGCTTCGAAAAACGGAACGATACCGAAACAATCAAGGCCGGAGTGGGATTTGATGATCTCTATGGCGTCCTCGAACAGCGCCGGGTCGCCGCGGAACTTGTTGATCACGTAGCCCCGGATGCGGGCCCTTTCCCCGGCGCTCAACAGCGCCAGGGTGCCGACGATGCCGGCAATGGCGCCGCCGCGCTCGACGTCGGCGATCAGCACCACAGACAGATCGGCGGCTTCGGCGAATCCCATGTTGGCGATATCGCCGGGCCTGAGGTTGACCTCGGCCGGGCTGCCGGCGCCTTCGACCACCACCAGATCGGCGTCGGTGGCCAGGATACCGAAGCTTTCCAGCACCCGGTGCAGCAGTTTCGGTTTTAAATCGTGATAATCCCGGGCCTCGGCCGTTCCCTCGACGCGGCCCTGAACGACGACCTGGGCACCGGTTTCCGATTGCGGTTTAAGAAGAACGGGATTCATGTGGACGCTCAAAGGCTGGTTCGCGGCCCGGGCCTGCAGGGCCTGGGCGCGGCCGATCTCGCCGCCCTCGATGGTCACGGCGGCGTTGTTGGACATGTTCTGCGGCTTGAAAGGCTGCACCCTGAGGCCGCGCCGGTGATAGGCGCGGCAAAGCCCCGCCGCCAGAAGCGATTTTCCGACGTCGGACCCGGTGCCCTGAAGCATCAGGGCCAGGGTGCCCGGGGATGGTTCAGAACCGGCCAAGGGCGGACCTCAGCCGGTCGGCCTGGGGATTCTTGTAGAGTCCTTCGAGGACGATCTTTTCCGGCGTCGCGCCTTTGCCGTAGAAGGACTCGTTCATGTCCCGGCGCCGGGCCAGGACCGCGCCTTCCAGCGACGCGCCGCCGAAGACGCCGACCTTGGAATTGGTGAAGGCCAGGATGTCGAGGCGCAGGTTGGTGGTCGTCGAGGCTTCCATCCCGGCGCCGTAGAAACCCGCCGTGACGCCCAGATCGGCGCCGAATTTGCCCTGGTTCTTGATGATCGAGCGAAGGGCGCCGTCGTTGCGGATTACCAGCACGGTTTCGGTGTCCTGGATCCCGAACTGAATGCCGATGGAAGCCGCGCCCAGGGTATAGAAGGCCGGATAGCCCCAGCTTCCGTCGGCCCGGCGCGCGATCAATACCCCGCTGCCGCCTTCGGCGCCGAGGAAAAACCCGGCCTTGACGAGGGCCGGCAGGACCATAACCGCCCGGGCATCGGGAAGGGTCTTGGCGAATTCCTTGAGTTCGGGCAGGCGGGCGAAGTTCTCGATCGTGTCTGCGGACCAGTCGACGAGCCGGACCGACCCCTCGGCCGGCGTCTCGCGCAATTCCTGGCACGCCGAAAGCCCAAGGGTGCCGATCAGGAAAACGGCCAAAACAACCAAACGCTTCATATCAGTTTCTCCTTTGCCGGTCCCAGGGGATAAAATCCACTAAAACTCGATCCCCGCCTGCGCCTTGACGCCGGAACGGAAGGGATGCTTGACCATGGTCATCTCGGTCACCAGGTCGGCGATCTCGATCAACTCGTCCTTGGCGTTGCGCCCGGTGACGACCACGTGCAGGTCGCGGGGCTTGGCCTTCAGCGTCTCGACCACGTCGGTGAGCGAGATGTAGCCGTAGCGGAGCACGATATTGAGCTCGTCCAGGATCACCATCTTATAGGAATCGTCGGCGATCATCTCCTTGGCCGCCGCCCAGGCCGTCTCGGCGGCCTCGATGTCGCGTTTCCGGTCCTGGGTTTCCCAGGTGAAGCCCTCGCCCATGGCCTTGATGGTGACCAGGTCGGGAAAATTCGCCAGCACGTCCCGCTCGCCGGTTTCCCAGGCGCCCTTGACGAACTGCACGATGCCGACCCGCATGCCGTGGCCGATGGCGCGCATGGCCAGCCCCATGGCCGCCGTCGATTTTCCCTTGCCCTTGCCGGTGTGGACGATGACCAGGCCCCGCTCTTCGGTCTTGGTGGCCAGGATCTTGTCCCGGGCGGCCTTTTTCTTGGCCATCTTGTAGGCGTGGCGCTTGTTCAGTTCTTCTTCGTCGGCGATCGGGTCTTTTCCGTCATTCATCGGCTTTTTTCCTGGGCTCGGCCCCTTTTGTAGCGCGGTTGGCGCCGCTCCGCCACAGGGGCGGCGCTATTCCGCCGCCGCCTCTTTTTCTCCGGCCAGCATCCGGAGCCGCTTGTAGGTGCTGTTGAGCCGGGGCTTCCACAGGCCGCGGTCCTGGGACTCGATCAGGCGTTCGCTCATTTCCTTCAGGGCCGCCGGGTTGTGCTCGTTTAGGAACGCGAGCACTTCCTCGTCTTCCAGATAGGCCTCATAGACGGCGTCGAAGTGGTGGTCGCGGACACAGTGCGCCGTGGCGGCGAAGGCGAACATGTAATCGACCGTCGCCGCCATCTCGAAGGCACCCTTGTAGCCGTGCCTCATGACGCCTTCGATCCATTTCGGGTTGACCACCCGGGCCCGCACCACGCGGGCAACCTCTTCCTCGAGGGTATGGATGCGTGGGCGTTCGGGCCGCGAGTGGTCGTTGTGATAGACCGAGGGCTGGTGGCCGGAAAGCGACCTGACCGCCGCCGTCATGCCGCCTTCGAACTGGTAGTAATCGTCGGAATCCAAGAGATCGTGTTCCCGGTTGTCCTGGTTGTGGACCACGGCCTCGACCTTTTTCAACCGCGTCTCGAACAGGCTATGCTGGGCTTGGCCTTCCGCTCCCGCGCCGTAGGCGTACCCGCCCCAGGCGATGTAGGCGCGGGCCAGGTCTTCGTCCGTCCTCCAGCCCTTCTCGTCGATCAGCGCCTGCAGGCCGGCGCCATAAGCCCCCGGCTTGGAGCCGAAGACCCGGAACCCGGCCCGTTTTGCCGCCTCTTCAGGGCTCAAACCCTCGTCCTCAAGGCGTTTCGCTTCCTTGGCCGTCCGGGCCGCCAACGGGTTGTCCTCCGGGGGTTCAATTAGCGCCGCGACGGCGCGGGCAGCGGAATCGAACAGGTCGATGAGCCCGGGGAAGGCGTCGCGGAAAAACCCCGATACCCGGAGCATGACATCGACCCGGGGCCGGCCGAGGACCGTGACCGGCATGACCTCGAACCCCGTCACCCGCCGCGACGCCGTGTCCCATTGGGGCTGGACCCCCATCAGCGCTAATCCTTGCGCGATGTCGTCGCCGCCGGTGCGCATGTTGGACGTTCCCCAGCAGCTTATGGCCATCACCCGGGGCCAGGCGCCGTGGTCCTGTTTGTGGCGTTCGACCAGCAGTCCCGCCGACTGCCAGCCCAGCGTCCAGGCCGCCGGCGTCGGCACGGTGCGGGTATCGATGGAATAGAAGTTGCGTCCCGTCGGCAGCACGTCGGGGCGCCCGCGGGTCGGGGCGCCGGACGGCCCGGGCTCGACGAACGAGCCCGAGAGGCCGGTCAGGAAGCCCTCGATCTCCGAGCCGCCGGATTGTTCGACCGCCGGGCGCAGGGATGTTTCGATATAACCCAGAACCTTCCGCGTTGCCGTCCATCCGGGACCGGCGGCGCGATTGGCGGAAACCAGCTCTGAGCACAATGCCTCCAACCGCTCCACCGTGTCGCCGACACTGCGCCACGGTGTATCTTCGGCGACGGCTTCTTTCAGCGCCTGCGGCCGGGGACCGGTCCATTTTTCGCCCATCTCGCAATCCAGGGGATCGAAATCCAGCTTCAAGTCCGAACACAGCGCCCGGAGCAGCGATTGGCCCTCGCCCCTATCGCCTTCCCCGTCTCTGGCGCCGACGCGGGGAATGCGGACCAGGGCGACCAGCAAGTCGGTCAGCAACTGGCCTTCAGGGGTGACGCCGAAGACGTGCAGGCCATCCCGGATCTGCATTTCCTTCAACTCGCACAGATAATTGTCGAGCTTGGTGATGGCCTGGGTCTCGGCCTCGCCGCCGCTGATGCCGCAGTCCTGATCGAGGCCCGTTTGTTGGCAGAGCTCCATGATGTCGTGCTTGAGGACCTTGAGGCGGCGGGGATCGAGGTCCTGGGCTTCGTAATATTCATCGACCAGTTGCTCGAGATTGCGGAGCGGCCCGTAGCTTTCGGCCCGCGTCAACGGCGGCGTCAAATGATCGACGATCACGGCGCTCATGCGCCGCTTGGCTTGGGTGCCTTCGCCGGGGTCGTTGACGATGAACGGATAGATGTTGGGCAACGGCCCCAGGGCCGCTTCGGGAAAGCATTCGGACGACAGCGCCATCGCCTTGCCCGGCAGCCATTCCAGGTTTCCGTGCTTGCCCATATGGACCACGGCGTCGGCGTTAAAACCCCGCCTGAGCCAGGCGTGAAAGGCGAGATAGTTGTGCGGCGGCACCAGGTCCGGGTCGTGGTAGCTGTCCTTGGGATTGATGTTGTACCCACGCGCCGGTTGCAGGCAGACGGCGGCGTTCCCGAGACGGAACGCGGGGACGGCGAAGCTTCCGCCATCGGCCCCGCCGGGGATGAAGAACGGGTCTTCTTCGGCGCCGCTCCAGCGCTCGTCGACGGCTTTTCGCACCGATTCCGGCAAGGCCGCCAGGAACAATTGATAATCGGCCATGGATAATGTTTCGGTAACGTTACGATTTGCCAGGGCCTTGAAATCGTTGGTCGGCCCGGCCATCAGGCGGTCGAAAAGGGCGGCGCCGTCAGCCGGGATATCGGTGACGGAGTAACCTTTTTCCTTGAGCGCGTTGAGCACGTTGACGGTGGCGGCGGGGGTATCGAGGCCGACGCCGTTGCCGATTCGCCCGTCTCGGTTGGGATAATTGGCCAGCACCAGGGCGATGCGGCGCTCAGCAGCCGGTTTCAGCCGGAGCGCCGCCCAGTTGGCGGCCAGGTCGGAGACGAACTCGATGCGGTCGGCGACCGGTTCGTATTCGACGATATCGGTTTCGGTCAGTGGATCGCGGCGCTTCAGGCCCTTGAACGATACGGCGCGGCTGATGATCCGGCCGTCGACTTCCGGCAACACCACGTTCATGGCGATGTCCCGGGGGCCGAGGCCGCGGGTGCCGTGCCGCCAGTCGTGCTCGTTGCCGCCGGAAAAGACGACTTGCAGGATCACCGGGCCCGGGCGGTCCGTATCGCCGGTGACGTCGCCGATGACGTCGAACGGCGTCGGCGTGCGCTTGATGCCGGGCACCGAAACGGCGAACCCGGTGGCGTTGAGGATGACGTCGGGCGGCGCGCCACTCAGCAGTTCCCCCAGGGTCGCCGCCGCCACCGGGTCCTTGAGGCTGGCGACGAAAACCGGCAGCGGGTTCAGCCCCTTTTCCATCAAGCCTTCGATCAGCGCGTCGATGGCCTTCAGGTTCCCGGCCTGGACCAGGGCCCGGTAGAACACCAGCGCCGCGACCGGAGACTCCGCCTTCCATTCTCCCCGGACGGCTTCCAGGTCAGGTGTTTCCAATCCGGGCCAGTAAAGCCCGGCCCGAACCAGGGGCCGGGGTTCCCGCCATTCGGCGTCGAAACCGATGAGGCTGGCGGCGAATTTGAGGAAATCGAGGGCGTTTTCCGGCCCCCCGTGGACCCCGTATTGCCATAAACGGTGCTGGGCCTCGGCGGTAACCGTGGACAGGGCCGCCAGTTCGGGGTCGGGCTGGTCGTCGCCGGGAAGGAAGGTCACCAAGATGTCCCTGTCTCGGCAGATGCGGGCGATTTCGTCGCTGCCATGGGGCCAATAGCCGCGCCCGCCGAGAAGCCTGACGACGACCAGCTTGGCGTGGGCGATGACGTCTTCGGCGTAATGATCGACGGAATGGTCGTCGCCGAGGTGCAGCAGGCTGGCGAGCCTGAGGCTGGGGAAATCCGCGGCGTCCAATTTCGCCCGCGCCTGCGCCAGCGCCGCCAGTTCCATATCAGCGGCCGACAGGACGACGATGTCGCCCGGCGTCTGGTCCAGATGGACAGGCGGCGAACCGTCGGCAATGGCGCCGGGAAGTGCTGCAAGTTGATGCATGGAAAGTCCGCCCTTTATTTCCCTGGTGCCACTTCGGTGTCTTTCAAGACCCGCGGTAGACCGGCGGTGATCGATACCACCCTTTGGGCGGCGGCGGCCACGACCTGGTTCATGCGACCGGCATTGTCCATATAGGCGCGGGCGAGGGCATTGTCAGGCACAATCCCCATCCCGACCTCGTTCGACACCAACACCACCGGCCCAGGCAACCCGCCCAGACAGTCGACCAGCGCCTCGACTTCGTCTTCGGCGTCCCTTCCTGCCGCCATCAGGTTCGACATCCACAGCGTCAGGCAATCGACTAATACCGGCTTTTGGCGGCCGGAATGGGCGTTGAGCGCGGCGGCGATATCCAAAGGCTCCTCGACGGTCTGCCAACCGCGGCCGCGGCGTTGTTTGTGTTCCTCGATACGCGCTGCCATTTCCTTATCACCGGCCTCGGCGGTGGCCAGGTAAATCCTCGGCGCCAGGAATTCCATCAAGCCCTCGGCGTAACGGCTTTTGCCCGATCGCCCGCCGCCCAACACGAGGGTCACCGGGGGCAGGGCCTGGAGCCGGGCCTGGGGCTGGGCGTTCAAGGCGAAGTCCTCCGGTCCACCAACACCGGCTGGTTGACGCCGCACACCCGCCACACGCCCCCGGCGCCGCGCAACAGGCCGTCCTCGACGTGCTCGATGACGCTGATCGACAGGGTGTCAATCCTGAGCGCCATGCCCTGCTCGGGCTCGAGCTTCAGCGCGGTGGAAAGGGCGGCGCGGATGGTGCCGCCATGGGCGATGGCGACGATGTCGCGGCCTTGGTGTTTGATCGTCAGGCGGCCCATGACGTCGCCGGTGCGCTTGATCTGATCGGCGAAGCTTTCGCCGCCCGGCGGCCGGGTCCGGGTCGGGTCGGCCCAGAAGAACTCATAGGCGTCCATGTCCTTTTTGCGCATCTCATCCCAGGAAAGCCCCTGCCAATCGCCGAAGTTCTGTTCGCCCAGGTTTTCCTCGATGGCCGGTTGGGGAAAATCCAGCCCGGCGTCGGCAACGGCTTGGGCGGTCTTGATGGCACGGCTCAAATGGCTGGTCACCCACACCGCGCCCTCGGGCAGGGCCTTTGCCAGGGCCTTGAACCGGACCTTGTCGGAAACGTCGCAATCGACGTCGTTGGCGCCGTAGATTACCCCGTCGACGCCGGCCACCGGCGCGTGGCGCACCCACCACCATCGGGTTTCGGTGCTCACAACGCCGCCGCGGCCGCCGCCAGCACGGCGATTTCCGCCGCCTGCTGCTGGGCGCCCAGGACATCCCCGGTGAAGCCGCCGACCTGACGCTCGGCCAGCCAGGCCAGGGCGGCGACGGCGATAATCGCCATCGCCAATGCCATCAGTCCGCCGCCCGGACCCAAAAAAAGAAATCCCAGAAGCCCGCCCAGCACCAGCGCCGTGACCCAGGATTCCTGGTCCGGGGTTCCGGCCCGAAAGGCAAGGCCGGATTTCCGGGCCGGGTCCATCACCGCCATCACCGCCGGCAACAGGCCGCGCGATAGGACGGCGGCGGCGATCAATGCCAAGGCCGCCATGCCGGGACTGGGGAGCCCGCCCAGAATGCCGGCGCGGATACCGACGGAAAAAACCACCGCCAACATCCCGAAGGCGCCGAGCCGGGAATCCTTCATGACTTTGAGCTTTTTCGCCTTCGTCTCGCCGCCGCCGAAACCATCGGCGACATCGGCCAGCCCGTCTTCGTGCAGGGCGCCGGTCACCAGCGCCGAAACCGCAAGCGCGACAAAGGCGCAGGCCAGCGGATGAAGGTCGAGCCCCGCCACCACCATCAGCGACAGGCCGGCGATCGCCCCGACGGCAGCGCCGATGACCGGAAAAGCGCGCGATGAGCCGGCCAACGCCCCTTTCCCGGCTCCGTCCTTGGGCGCCGGAAACGGAAGCCGCGTCAGGAACCCACCGGCGACACAGCAATCCCGCCACCAGCGGTCAAGCTGCTGGGAAAAGAAATTCCGGGTTTTATTCCAATCGGCCATGGTCCAGGACCTTTTACCGCTTTTTCGTTCAACCGGTTCGCAACGCCGGCGCCGGCGGCGGTTTTTTGAGGCGGGCGCGGCGGTGTATTTTCGGTTATAGGTGAAGGCCGAGGCAAAGGAAATTCCAGTCTTGAAAGAAGTCTTTTAAACCGATGACGCCGCCGCCGACCATCCAGGGCTTGGATGACATGATCGAGGCCCTGAAAACCCTCCCCGGCCCGGACGCCGAAGCGGCCGAAGCCTGGGCGGCCCGGGAACCGCGGTTGACCAAACCGCCTGGGGCGCTCGGCCGGTTGGAGGAAATCTGTCTTTGGCTTTGCCAATGGCAAGGCCGCCACCCGCCAAGCCTGGGCGCGGCCCGGGCCCAGGTTTTCGCCGCCAATCACGGCATCGCGGCGAGGAGGGTTTCCGCCTATCCGGCGGACGTCACGGGGCAAATGGTCGCCAACTTCGAGGCCGGCGGCGCCGCCATCAACCAACTTTGTCAAGCCTTCGGCGTCGGTTTCGCCGTCGATGCGCTGGCCCTTGACCGGCCAACGAAGGATTTCACGCAAGCGCCGGCGATGACGGAGGCCGAAAGCGTCGATGCCTTCGTCTTCGGCATGGGCGCGGTCACCGACGGCATAGACGTCCTATGCCTGGGGGAAATGGGCATCGGCAATACGACTTCGGCGGCGGCCCTGGCGTTGGCGCTCTACGGAGGCGCCGGGGGCGACGCCGCCGATTGGACCGGCGCCGGCACCGGCGTCCGCGGCAAGACGCTGGCAACCAAGACCAGGATCGTCAATGAAGCCGTCCAATTTCACCAACCCCGGCTTGGCGTGCCCTTGCAGGCGCTGTGCTGTCTCGGCGGCCGCGAGATGGCGGCCATCGCCGGCGCCGTGTTGGCGGCCCGGTTTCGCCGGGTGCCGGTTTTGTTGGACGGTTACGTAGCCACGACCGCGGCCGCGGTGCTGGAGGCCCAACATTCCGGCGCCCTCGACCATTGCCAAGTCGGCCATCTGTCCGGCGAACCGGGGCACCGGCGGCTTTTGGAAAAACTGGGAAAAACGGCGCTTTTGGATCTCAACATGCGCCTCGGCGAGGCCACCGGCGCGGTGTTGGCGGTTGAAGTCCTGAGGGCCGCGGTGGCGTGTCACACCGGCATGGCGACCTTCGAGGAAGCCGCCGTCAACGGCGGGAAAAGCCCCGAGGTGCCTTGATTTCTCGGCCCCTTAATTACTCTTCGTCGAGATACGCGTCCGCTTCGCTACGTTCGATCCGGCGCTTGAGCTTCAGAAGCTCGCGGCGCCTCCCGTCTTCGACGATCAAGTTCTCCACATAGCGCCCTTGAAACAGGTCGATACCCACGGAGTGACCGAAATCAATGGCTTCCCGGTTGTCGCAGCGGCACAGGATCAACCGGTCGGGGCCACCGCGCTTGACGATTTTGCGGATTTTTTTGTGCAGTTCATCGCCGCCGTCCACCAGATCGGTATGCCAGATCAGTTTCGCGATGTCGGCGCCGAGGCGTTCGCGGTCGATGATGTCGATGGTCTGCACCGTCAGGCTATCGAGACAGACCCTGTAGCCTTTTTCCTGGACAAAATCGCGGGCGAACAAATAGGACGCCAGGTCGCAGAAGATGTCTTCCTTTTGCAGTTCGATGATCATGGCGCCCCGGCGCCCAGCGGCGATGTTGTCGTCGAAGGACTGGAATTCCGGGTTCAACAATGTAGCGACGTTGACGTTAAAGCTGATGTCGCCCGATATGGAAATGCCGTCGGTCTTGGTCAGCATGGAAAGCATGCGCTGATCGAGCGTCGTCGTCAGGTGCTGGAACAGCCACCGGTTGGCGACCAGGTTGACGTCCGGAATCATGGTTTCGCGCAGATCCTTGATCGAAATGAACAGCTCCGAAAATATCTGCTCGGGCACCATGTTCGAATCCACCCGGCAGATGAACTGCCGGCGCACCAGGTTGGAAAGGTCGGCCTTGGACAGCGCCGTTTCGATCCTGGCCAGCACCCGCGGCGTCAGGGGTTCGCCCTGCTCCTGTCTCGCCTTCAGGGCGGCGCGGGCGTCCATGCGGCCGCGGACCTCGATCTGGCGTTTCTGTTCGGCATGGGCCATGCCCTGGACGGTTTGCAGGACGGAGTCGAAATCCTGCTCGGCGTCGTACCAGGAAGCGAACTTTTTATCGGAATGCTCTTCCTCGACGATCAGGGGATCGTCGTCGAAAAGATAGCGAATCTGCTGGACCGCGGTTTCCACATGGGGATGGATAGTTTTCTTGTACATGACGAAGATATCCGAGTTCTTGACCGTAAACACCTGCCCGTCCATGGACTTGACGATGTTTTCGAAGTTTCCGGTGGCGGTGCGGATGTGTTGTTCGCGCCGGTTCATGGGCCGAAGCAGGGACAGGTGCAGGTGAACGACCTTGCGATCTTCCTTGTGCTTTTCCAGGCGGCGCATGTATTCGAGCAGCAGGTTTTCCTGGCTCGGCAGTTTTTTTTCAGAGGATATCGCCATCGGTCAGTCGCTCTTGATGTCCGCCCTCAAACCTTGGGCGCGGGCTTGGGCTGGGGTTGCGCCGGGGCCGGGACCGGTTGCTGGGCCGGCTGGACCGGAACCGGTGCCGGTTGCGGCTGCGTCGGAACTGGGGCCGGTTGCGCCGCCGGCTGTGCCGGGGCCGGTTGCTCCACAGGCGGCGCCGGGGCGGCGGGCTGGGCCTGCGGTTTCGGCCGCGACTTTGATTTGGCCCTGGCTTTCTCCGCCTGCACCCCGGCAAGCTTTTTCATTATGTCGTCGATGAAAAAGCCCTGAAAGCGGCTGATGCCCATCGCCAAACCCCATTTCACCGCCTCTTCGGTATCGATCCGGGCCAGGATCACGCTGTCCTTTCCGGTCGATGCCACCACCTCGCGCATTTCCGCCAGGCGGGTGGAATCGGTATCACCCTCGAATTCCGGCCCCCAGGCGATCTTGACGAAATCCGATTGCAGCAGCCCGGGGTCGAAAAACTGCAGGGCCAAGGGGCTAAGGCCGTCCACCAGGACCCGGTAGCCCCGTTCCTGAAGCGAATCCCGCGCATAACAGTAAGTGTTCATGTCGGCGAAGATATCGAGAACCTGCATTTCCACCACCACCCTCGAGGCGCTCTTGCCGATGGCCTTGTGGAAATTTTGGAAATCCCTGGAAAGGATGGTGTTGACGTTCAGGTTCAGACTGACGGGACTGGCCATGCCCCCGATATCGCGGTTCGCCAGCACCGCCAGCATCCGCTTGTCCAGCGTCTCGGTCAGGTACTGGAACAACCATGGCGAAGCGAACAGATTGACCTCGGGCGCGATCCGTTTCTTCAGTTCGACCATGGAAACGAAATGCTCTCGGAAGAGGATGCTGCGTGGCCCGTTCGGGCCAATCTGCAGGCAGGTCTGTTCGCGAATCAGGTCGGCGACCCGGGTGCCCTGCAGTTTCTGGTTGATGGCCGCCAGGTTCAAGGCGCCCAGGGGTTCGCCCTTCTCCCGGTCTTCATTGACCTTGTCCTGGGCCCCTTGCTGTTTTCTCCGCTGGGCCTCGACGGCGAGGTCGTTGGCGATGCCGACGAAGGTCGAGTAGTCCTCCGGCTGGCTGAGGTCGTACCAGTTCGAAAAAGAGTCCTCGAAGGCCTCATCCTCGGTGGCCAGCAACGGGTCCTCGCCGAACAGCGCCCGCATTTTGTCGACGGCGGCGTCGGCGTCATCGACGGGAACGTTCCGGCATACCAGGATCAAGTCCGAGTTGTGGATCGAAAAAACGGTGGCTTCGAAGCTTTCTATCAGCGAATCGAACGTTCGCGCGGCGATACCGATGAAATGGGGCTGGCGGTTCGAGGCTTTCAGCTTCGATAAGTACATATGGACCGCGTAAGCACCGGCCGGGTTGGCCTCGATGCGCTTGAGGCAGGACAGCAGCAAGCTTTCCTCGCTGGTCTCCGCTTCGTTGTATCCGCCGGTAGTGTAGCCGGGATCGGCCATGATCTATCCTGTCTTACGGGCCCCAAGGCCCGGGTTGGAGATTCTCCGTCAAGGCCCCGCGCATAGGCCGGTCAGCCTGAGGTAATTCATAAGATCGAACCATTAAAATCAGATTACCGCCAAAACAACCGCCGCCGGGGGGCCCGGCCCGTTTCGGGGGCCTCCTTGCCGCCGGGCCGCCGCTGGGCCATCATATTGCCAGAGATGACTCCTCGACGCCAGAGCACCGGCAACGGCCGGCCGGGCCGGGAAACGGCTGTGGACGCCCCGGTTTCCCCCCGCGTGCCGGAGAATTGCCGCGTCTACGCCATCGGCGACATCCACGGACGGGCCGATCTTCTCGGCCGCCTGCACGGGCAAATCCTCGACGACGCCAAGACCGCCCCGGACCTGCGCAAGGTCGTGGTTTATGTCGGCGATTACATAGACCGGGGGCCCGACAGCTTCGACGTTATCGACGGCCTGATCGAACGACCGCTTGAGGGATTCGAGCGCCATACCCTTAAGGGCAACCATGAGGACATGATGATGGCGTTTCTGGAAACGGGAACTCACGGCGAAACCTGGATCATGAACGGCGGCCGGAATACCCTGGACAGTTACGGCATCGGTCTTTGGGATTTGCTTTCCGACTTGCGGGACCTGCAAAAAGCGCGCGACAAGCTCCGCCAAGCCATCCCCGAAAGCCATTGGAAATTCCTTACCGGGCTTGAAATGCATCACACCGAGGGCGATTACCTGTTCGTCCACGCCGGCCTGCGCCCCGGGGTGTCGTTGCGAGATCAAAACGAATTTGACCTGATGTGGATTCGCGAGGAATTTCTGTATTCCGACGCCGACCTCGGGCACCTGGTCGTCCACGGCCACACCTCGTGCCCGGAGCCTGAAATCCGGCCCAACCGCATCGCCATCGACACCGGGGCCTGGCGCTCGAACCGGCTGACGGCGCTGGTGCTGGAAGCCGACACCCGGCGTTTTTTGTCGACCTAGGCGTAAACCGCCTCGCATACCCTTTCGGCTTTGTCCGCGCTACGGCGAAGTGCTAGGTTCGGCGCGGTTTTCAGAAGGATTCGGAATGTCGACCAGGAAAAAAGTGCTCGTCACCGGCGGCGCCGGGTTTGTCGGCTCGCACCTCTGCGACCGCCTCATCGAGGACGGCCATGACGTGCTTTGCGTCGATAACTTCTTCACCGGGTCGCGGGACAACATTATTGGCCTTCTCGACAAGCCCCACTTCGAGCTGATGCGCCACGACGTGACCTTCCCGCTTTATGTCGAGGTCGATGAAATCTTCAACCTCGCCTGCCCGGCGTCGCCGGTCTATTACCAGTACGATCCAGTACAGACGACCAAGACCTCGGTCCACGGCGCCATCAACATGCTGGGCCTGGCCAAAAGGACGAAGGCGAAAATATTGCAGGCGTCGACGAGCGAGGTCTATGGCGACCCGGAAGTGCACCCGCAGACGGAGGACTACCGGGGCAGCGTCAACCCCATCGGCCCCCGGGGCTGTTACGACGAGGGCAAGCGCTGCGCGGAGACGCTTTTTTTCGATTATCACCGCCAGTACGGCACCAAAATCCGGGTCGCCCGGATCTTCAACACCTACGGGCCGCGCATGCACCCCAACGACGGCCGGGTGGTGTCGAACTTCATCGTCCAGGCGCTGGGGGGAAAACCTTTAACCCTTTACGGCGACGGCAGCCAGACCCGGTCTTTTTGTTACGTATCCGATCTAATCGAGGGTTTGATTGGCCTGATGGGGGCGCCGGACGAGATGACCGGACCGGTGAACCTGGGCAACCCGACGGAATTGACGATCCGCGAACTGGCGGAAAAGATCATCGACATGACCGCTTCCAAGTCCCAATTGGAGGGTCACCCCCTTCCCGGCGACGACCCGATGCAGCGATGCCCCGACATCGGCCTGGCGAAATCGGCGCTGCGGTGGGAGCCCCGGGTGGCGCTCGAAGACGGCCTGGAAAAAACTATTCGCTATTTCAAGGAAACGCTGTAGCCGCATCTTTGCATAGGCAAGCCTAAACAGAGTAAAACAAGCCATGGACTTGAACGCCTTTTACGAAGCCGAGTTCGATCAGCACCAATCGGCCTTGGACGCCACCCGCGAGGCGCTGATGGAGTCGTTTTCCCGACTCATAGGCATCTGCGCCGAAGCCATCCGGGCCGGCAACAAGCTGGTGCTGTTCGGCAACGGCGGCAGCGCCGCCGATTGCCAGCACATCGCCACCGAACTGATCGTGCGCTACATCGCCGACCGCGACCCCATCCGCGCCATGGCCCTGACCACCGATACCTCGGCCCTGACGGCGATCGCCAACGACTGGTCCTTCGACGACCTGTTCGCCCGCCAGGTCGAGGCCCTATGTCGGCCCGGCGACGTGGCGCTGGCCATTTCGACGTCGGGCAACAGCGAGAACGTCATCCGCGGCCTTGAAAAGGCCAAGCAAATAGGCGCCATTCCGGTGGGCTTCGGCGGCAAGGGCGGCGGGCGCATGGTCGGCCTGGCCGATCCGTTGTTGATCGTGCCGTCGAACATCACGTCGCGTATCCAGGAGATGCACATCACGCTGGGCCACATGCTGTGCGGGGCCCTGGAACAGGAGCTCGGCCTGATATGACGGATCGCGCCCAACTGGTGCCGCTGATCGGCGCCTTGGCCAAGGCCCGGGTGCTTTGCGTCGGCGACGTGATGCTGGATCATTTCCATTACGGAACGGTCGATAGGATCTCGCCCGAAGCTCCGATACCGGTGCTCAAGGTAGAGCGCGAGGACGCCATGCTCGGCGGCGCCGGCAATGTGGTGCGGAACCTCCGATCGCTCGGCGCCCAGGCCCGTTTCATCACCGTCGTCGGCAAAGACGGCGCCGGCAAGGAGATTGCCAGACAAATCAGGGACCACGGCGTTGCCGACAAGCCGATCGTCGACAACGGGCGGCGGACATCGACCAAGACGCGCTACCTGGCCGGCGGGCAGCAGGTGCTGCGCGCCGACCGGGAAACCGACCATCCCCTGTCACCGAAGGTCGAAAAAAAGCTGATCAGGGCCGCCACCAGCGCCATGCGAGGCTGCAAGGTGGTGGTGCTGTCCGACTATGGCAAGGGCGTGCTGACCGGTAAGGTGGCGGCCGAGATCATCAAGATCGCCCGCCAGGCCAAGAAGACCGTGATCGTCGACCCCAAGGGAGCAGATTTCAGCCGTTACCGGGGCGCCGGCCTGATCACGCCCAACCTCAGGGAACTGGCCGAGGTTACCGGCAAGGCGGTCGAAACCGACCGCGACGTCACCGCCGCTGCCAAGCACCTGATCCGCAAACACAAGCTCGGCGCCGTGCTGGTGACCCGCAGCGCCGACGGCATGACTGTGGTGCCGGCGAAAGGCCGGGCCGTCCATCTGGCCGCCGAGTCGCAAGAGATATTCGACGTATCGGGGGCCGGAGATACCGTGGTCGCGGCGATCGCCACGGCGCTGGGCGCCGGCATCCCATTGGCCGACGCCGCAGCCTTGGCCAACGTCGCCGCCGGCATCGTCGTGGGCAAGGTCGGCACGGCGGCGGCCGATGCCGCCGATGTCGTCGCCCGGCTCCATCATCAGGACCTTTCGAGCGCCGAGGCCAAGGTTTTGTCCGCCCAACAGGTCGAGGACCGGGTCGCCGCCTGGCGCCGGGCCGGTCACAAGATCGGCTTCACCAACGGCTGCTTCGACCTTCTGCATCCGGGCCACGTGTCGCTGCTGAGACAGGCCAAACGGGCCTGCGGGCGGCTGGTGGTGGGGCTGAATTCGGATGCCTCGGTGGCCGGCCAGAAAAGCGACGGCCGCCCGGTGCAGTCGGAAGCCGCCCGGGCGACGGTGGTGGCATCGCTGGCTACGGTCGACGCGGTGGTGATCTTCGCCGATAAAACTCCGTTGACGCTGATCAAGGCCCTGAGGCCGGACGTCTTGGTCAAGGGCGCGGATTACGACCTCGAAGGCGTCGTCGGCGCCGATGTGGTCAAGCGCCGCGGTGGCAAGGTCCTTCTGGCAAAGCTAGAACCGGGGTTTTCGACGTCCGCGACCATTGCCCGGATGACCAAGTAAACCGCCTTGGCGGCATGGAAGACCTTTTTGCCCACCCCACCCCCCTCGAGGCGCAGGCGATCTATGGGCTGGCGTGGCTGAGTTTCGGCGTCTTTCACTCCGTCTTCGCCGGGGTTGCCGCGAAACGCCGGCTGGATTCGTTATTCGGGGTCTATTACCGGCTCGCCTATAACCTGTGGGCGGGGCTCCATATCGCCGCCGTGTGGGCGCTCGGCGGGGCGTTGATCGGCGATCAGCCCTATGACCTTGAGCCCGGCGTCGCCGGCGCCATGACCGGGATCGGGGTGCTGGGGGTGGTGGTTCTGGTGCTGGCGCTCCGGGAATACGACCTCGGCCGGTTTTCGGGAATGGCGCAAATCCGCGCCCAAAAGAAGGGAATCACCCTATCCGAGGACGAACCGCTGATCACCGGTGGCCTGCACCTGTTCGTCCGTCATCCGCTTTATTTGGGCGTCTATCTGATTCTATGGGGCCGCGCCACGGGCGATTTCGGGCTGGCGACGGCGGTTTGGGGATCGGTGTACCTTGTTATCGGCGCCGCTTTCGAGGACCGGAAACTGCTGGCCCTTTATGGCGACGAATTCCGCGACTACAAAGACCGGATTCCCGCCGTCATCCCTTGGCGGGGCCGGGTTAAGGGATAGAACCCTCTAGCCCTCGTTCCCCGACAGCGTGGCCAGGAAATTGCGCCAGAAACCAGGGGCGTCCTCTTCCGAGGCCGGGGCCGGCACCGGGGTCAAGCCCGGAAGCGCCCTCGGCAGCGTCCCGGCATGGGCGGCTTGCATGAAATCCCGCCACAACCTGGCCGGCGGCCCGCCGCCGGTAACGTTACCCATCGCCTTGCCGCTATCGTTGCCCATCCATACCCCGGTGATCAAATCCGCCGTATAACCCACGAACCAGGCATCGCGGAAGTTCTGGCTGGTGCCGGTCTTGCCGGCCTGGGGGCGGCCGATTTTGGAGGCCCGCCCGGTACCGTGGGTGATGACGCCGGACAGCATGGCGTTCATCGCCGCGACGTGGGCTTCCGATACCACCCGCCCGGGGCCCGAGCCGCGGCGCCGGTAGAGGAGGTTCCCGGCCCGGTCGCGGATTTCCTCGATCCCGTAGGCCCAGACCCCGGCGCCGCCGTTGGCGAACGGCCCGTAGGCCTGGGTCAGTTCCAGAAGCGTCACCTCCTGGGCCCCGAGGGCGAGGCTGGGGGTGGCCTTAAAATCTCCGGACAGCCCTAAGCGCCGGGAGACGCCGATGACCCGGGCGCGGCCGGCCTTCTCGCCGACCTTAACCGCCACCGTATTGATCGATCGGGCCATCGCCTGTTTCAGGCTTACCGGGCCGATGTGGCGCTTGTCGAAATTTCTGGGCCGCCATTCGCCGATTCGCACCGGTTCGTCGACCAACACCGTTTCGGGGGTCAGGCCGGCTTCCAGCCCGGCCAGATAGACGAAGGGCTTGAACGCCGATCCCGGCTGTCGTTTGGCCTGTGTGGCGCGGTTGAACTGGCTTTTGACGTAGTTCCTGCCGCCGACCATGGCCCGGACGGCGCCCGACGGCGTGATCGCCACCAGGGCCGCTTCGGAAATCCCGGTTTTCCGGCCTTGTTTGGTTAGCGCCTTTCCGACGAAGGCTTCGGCGAACCCCTGCAAGTGGGGATCGAGCGTCGTCCTGACCACGATATCCCGGTCGCCGGGATTGACGTAGCCCGAGACTTGTTCCAGCACCCAGTCGGTAAAGTGGCGGCCCAGGCGGGAGCGGGAGGGGGCGGCTGCCCAAGCCTCGCCGTTTGCGGCCTTTGGCGCCGCATTCGCGGCCTCGGCCGGCGAAAGATAACCGGCGGCGATCATGTTTTTCAGCACCTGGGCCGTGCGCGCCCTGGAGCGAGCCGGATGGGCCAGGGGATTGTAGCGGCTGGGCGCCTTCAGCAGCCCGGCCAGCATCGCCGCCTGATAGGTCGACAGCCGCGCCGCCGGGCGGCCGAAATACTTGCCCGCCGCCGCATCGACGCCATAGGTGCCGGCGCCCAGGTAAACCCGGTTCAGGTAGATAGTCAGGATTTGGTCCTTGGTAAACCTATGCTCCAGCCACAGGGCCAGCAAAAACTCCTGAATTTTGCGTTTTATCGTCCGTTCCGGGGTCAGAAACAGGTTCTTCGCCACCTGCTGGGTGATCGTCGACCCTCCCTGAACGATGCGCCCGGCCTGGAGGTTGGCCTTCATGGCCCGCGCCAGGCCGATGACGTCGAGGCCGAAGTGGCTAAAGAAGCGCCGGTCCTCGGTCGCCAGCACGGCCTGGATCAGGGCCCTGGGCAGTTCGTCGAGCCCGGTCGGCCGGCCGTAGAAGTCGCCGATGGTGGTAAGCTGGGAGCCGTCGGCGGCCAGCACCGTCACCGTCGGGCGGCGGGTGGCGTTGAAGGCCTGCTCCACGTCCGGCAGCTCGGTCGCGTACCAAGCCGCCAGCACCGAAAACGCGATTACCGCCCAAACAGCGCCGACGGTGCCCCATTTCAACGATTTGGCGAACGTCCACTTGACGGCCCGCCACAGGCCGCCTTGGCGCTTCGGAGCCTTGGCGGCGGCGGCCAAGGTGCCCGCCCTTTTGGGTTCCTTAACCTTGTTTTTACGGACTTTTCCCATGCCGTGCATGATCGCGCATGGCGGTTAGCAAGGGGTTAACGGTGCGCATTCCGGGGGGAGGGCTCAAACGTCCAGGTTGGCGACCTTGAGGGCGTTTTCCTGGATGAATTCGCGCCGCGGCTCAACCACGTCGCCCATCAGCGTCGAGAACACATCCTCGGCGTCGTCGGCGTGGTTTACCTTGACCTGCAACAAGGACCGGGCTTCGGGGTCGAGGGTCGTTTCCCAGAGCTGTTCCGGGTTCATCTCGCCCAGGCCCTTGTAACGCTGGATGCCGACGCCCTTGCGCCCCAGTTCCATGATCCGGTCGACCAGGCTGACCGGGCCGGTGATCGGGAACTCCTCGTCCTTGGCCGTCAGCACCCCGTGGCGGGCATACAGTTTCTGCAACTGGCCGGCCCGGTCGTCGAGGCGCCGGGCGTCGGTGGAATCGATCAAGGCGCCGTCGATGGCGTGGTGTTCGGTGACGCCGCGAAGGGTGCGGGTGAATTCCAACCCCCCGTCGTCCAGCGGGCTCCCCGCCCAGCTCCTTTCGGTTGGCGCCTCGAGCGCATCCAGGCGCTTGGCGATGATGTCCGCCGTCTGGCCGGCGAGTTTTGAATCGGAAAGGATTTGCGCGTTCAGGGCGCCGAGGATCGACGCCTGCTCGACGACGGCGATGGGCACGCGCTGAGCAAGCCCGGACAGCAGCGCCTTGGCCGTCCTCGCCTCGCCGACCAAGCCGCGAAGGTCGGGTCCGGCCATCTGTTTACCGTCGAAGGGCACGAACACGACGCCTTCGTCGATGGCGGTGTTGAACAGGTAGTCCTCCAACTGCCCGTCATCCTTGAGGTAGACCTCTGACGAGCCGCGTTTGGCTCGGTAAAGGGGCGGTTGGGCGATATACAGATAGCCCTGGTCGATAACCGGTCCCATGTGACGGTAGAAAAACGTCAGCAGCAGGGTGCGGATGTGGGAGCCGTCGACGTCGGCGTCGGTCATGATGATAATCTTGTGGTAGCGGCATTTCCTGATGTCGAAATCCTCGCGTCCGATACCGGTGCCCAGGGCCGCGATCAAGGTGCCGATTTCCGACGAACTTAGCATTTTGTCGAAGCGCGCCCTCTCGACGTTGAGGATCTTGCCGCGCAGCGGCAGGATGGCCTGATTGGACCTATCGCGCCCCTGTTTGGCCGATCCGCCGGCGCTATCGCCCTCGACGATGAACAACTCGCTCAACGCCGGGTCCCGTTCCTGGCAATCGGCGAGCTTGCCCGGCAGGGAACTGATATCCAGGGCACCTTTACGCCGCGTCAGCTCACGCGCCTTGCGGGCCGCCTCGCGGGCGGCGGCGGCTTCGACGATCTTGCCGATGATCCGTTTAGCGTCCGCAGGGTGTTCGCCGAACCAGCGTTCCAGACCCTCGCCGATGACGCCTTCGACGACCGGGCGGACCTCGCTTGACACCAGCTTGTCCTTGGTCTGCGACGAAAACTTCGGGTCCGGGAGCTTGATCGACAGCACACAGGTCAGACCTTCGCGGGCATCGTCGCCGGCCAGGTTGATCTTTTCCCTCTTGGCGATGCCGCTCGACACCGCATAGGAATTAATGGTCCGGGTCAAGGCACCCCGGAACCCGGCCAGATGGGTGCCGCCATCCCGCTGCGGGATGTTGTTGGTGAAGCACAGCATGGTCTCGTGGTAGCTGTCGTTCCACTGCATCGCCAATTCCACAGCGACGCCGTCGCGTTCGCTGTCAATGGTGATCGACGGATTTATCAACGCCGTCTTGGCCCGGTCCACATAGCTGACGAAGGCCGAAAGACCGCCGTCGTAATTCATTTCTACCGTCTTCAGCTCGACGCTGCGGGCGTCGGTCAGGATCAGGGAAACGCCGGAATTGAGGAACGCCAGTTCGCGCAAGCGGTGCTCCAGAGTCGAAAAATCGAAATCGGTCATGGTGAACACTTTTTTCGACGGCAGGAACGTGCATTCGGTGCCGGAAACCGGCTCCCCGTCGTCGCCTTTCGGCGCGTCGCCGACTTCGGCCAGCGGTTTTTCCGCCTCGCCTTCCTTGAAGCGGACGAAAAATTCCGTGCCTTCGCGGCGGATTCTCAGTTCCAGCCATTCCGACAGCGCGTTGACCACCGAAACGCCGACGCCGTGCAGCCCGCCCGAGACCTTGTACGAGTTCTGGTCGAACTTTCCGCCGGCGTGAAGATGGGTCATGATGACCTCGGCCGCCGAAACGCCTTCTTCGGTGTGGATGTCGACGGGAATGCCGCGGCCGTTGTCGATCACCGTCACCGAGCCGTCGCCGTTGAGCGTCACTCGAACGGAGTCGCAGAAACCAGTCATTGCCTCGTCGATGGCGTTGTCGACCACCTCATAGACCATGTGGTGCAGCCCCGAACCGTCGTCGGTGTCGCCGATATACATGCCCGGGCGCTTGCGCACGGCTTCGAGCCCGCGCAGAACCTTGATCGATTCGGCGTCATAAGTCTCGCCGTTGCTGTTGGCGTTAACCCTTTCCTTGTCTTCCAGCGCGGCGGGCGCGGCTTTTTGGGCGGTTTTTTTCGGCCCTTTCTTTGCCATCTTCCTGGCCGCTTTCATCGCCGTCTTTTTGGTCTTTTTCTTTGCCATGCTTCGCTCTTTACCTAGTCTTGTTACCTAGTGGATAAAATCTAACCTATGGACCCCATACGATCCCCTATCCCAGTTTCTCGGCAGGTGAGCGCCCGCAGGCGATGCGGGGCCATCGTCAAGGGAGCTCGACGCCCCGAGAAGTCGGGATAGGGGATCGTATGGGGTCCATAGGTTATATTTTATCCACTATCCTGGGGTGTTACCGTGCCGTCGTTGACGGCGAAAAACTGCGCCCGCCCGGCCAGGGGCGCGAACAAGCCGGCGTCGGTACCGGTCAGCCACACCTGGGCGCCGAGGCCCAAAATTTCGTCGAACAGCGCCTGTAGGCGGATTTCGTCCAAATGGGCCGCGATTTCGTCGAGAAGAAACAGCGGCGCCGTTCCCTGCTCGTAGGCGCGCATTTTCGCCGTCCCCAATACCAACGCCACCAGGAGCGCCTTCTGTTCGCCGGTCGAACAAAGCGCCGCCGGCCGGCCGTTGCCAAGATGCAGGACCTTCAAATCGCTGCGGTGCGGCCCGATGGCTGCCCGGCCTTCGGCCACGTCGTCGGCGCGCCGGGCCGCGAGCGCGGCCCTGAGCCTGTCTTCCGCCGCCAGCGCCGGGCCTTCCCTTAGCCAATCCTCGACCGTGCCGGCGGCCTCGACGGAAGCCCGGGGGAAAGCGCCTGTTGATTCCTTCAGTTGTTCGCCGAGGCGCCGCGTTGCTTCGAGCCGGGCGGCAGCCACCGCCACGCCGCGGGTCGCCATGGTATCCTCCAGAGTCTCGACCCAGGCCTTATCGCCGTTGGCGCGGAGCAGGGCCATGCGTTCGCGCATGGCGTGTTCATAGGCGTTGACGCGGCCCAGGTGCGCCGGGTCGGAATCGAACACCAAACGGTCTAGGAACCGGCGCCGGGACCCGGGGCCTTCGAGGAACAGCCGGTCCATTTGCGGCGTCAGCCAAAGGGCGCTCAGGTATTCGGCCAGGACGGCCTGGCTTTTCACCGTCTCGCCGTCGACCCTGACGATCCGCTTGTCCCGCCCGCCCGCCCGGCCGGCTTCAAAACCAGTGCCGATCTCAACCTCGCCTCGGGGCGAATGAACGCTCGCCGCGACGCCCCAGGAACCAGAGGGCGCGCTATTTCCCTGTTGGCGGCGGACGACGTCGGAAAGCTTGGCCCGCCGGAGCCCGCGCCCGGGAACCAGGAACGACAGCCCTTCCAAAAGGTTGGTCTTGCCGGCGCCATTGGGTCCGGTCAACACGACGGGGCCTTTGTCGGCCTCCAGGCGTTGATGGCGGTAACAACGGAAGTCCGTCAACGTCAGCCGCTTGACCGCATAGCCACCGTTGCCGGGGGCCAAGGTGGCCTTCTCCCGGGTGGCGGCTGGAATATCCAGAGTGGCCAATCCTTGTGATCCCAACAGGGCGTTCCCTTACACTCGCATGGGCATAAGAACGTAAAGCGTGCTGGCGTCATCGACTTCGCTGAGAATCGTCGGCGAAGCGGCGTCGGCCAGCAAAAGCCTGGCGTTCGAACCTTCGATCTGGCGGGTGATATCGAGTAAATAGGCGGCGTTGAACCCGATTTCCAATTCCTCGCCCTGGTAGGAAGCCTCGACCTCTTCGGTGGCGTTGCCGTCGTCGGGGCTCGACGCTGAAAGCGTCAGGTTGTCGTTGGTGAGGTTCAGCTTCACGGCGCGCGATTTCTCGCTGGAAATGGCGGACACCCGGTCAACGGCATCGGCGAAGACCTTGGCGTTGATTTCCATCTTCTTGTCGTTTCCTTCCGGAATGACACGCTGGTAATCGGGAAACGTGCCGTCGATCAGCTTCGACGTCAGCACCGCGTTATCAAAGGAAAAGCGGATCTTGGTTTCCGATAATCCAACGGCGATTTCGTCGGTTGTCTCATCGATCAGTTTGCGAAGCTCGGTCACGGTCTTGCGCGGCACGATGACGCCGGGCATCCCGGCGGCACCGTCGGGCAACGGGCATTCGACGCGGGCCAGCCGGTGGCCGTCGGTGGCCACCGCGCGCAGCACCGCCACCCCGTCGCGCTCGGCAGCATGGAGATAGATACCGTTCAGGTAATAGCGGGTCTCTTCGGTGGAAATGGCGAACCGGGTCTTGTCGATCAGGGCCCGGATCTCGGCCATCGACAGGGAAAACTCATGGCCCATGTCGCCGCCGGACAGGACCGGGAAATCATCGGTGGGCAGGCAGGCGAGGGAAAAGCGCGAGCGTCCGGAGGTCAATTGCAGTTGTCCTTCGCCGTCGGCGTCAAGTTCCACTTGCGAGCCCTCGGGCAGCTTACGGACGATTTCATAAAGGGTATGGGCCGGCGCCGTGGTCGCCCCCGGGGTAGAAATTTCGGCATCCACCTGATCGATGATATCGAGGTCCATATCGGTGGCGTTCAGCGACAGTTTTCCGTCACCGGCTTCCAACTTCAAATTTGACAGAATCGGGATCGTGTTGCGGCGCTCGACAACGCTTTGTACATGGCTCAAGGCCTTCAACAAAACAACCCGCTCAATAGTCAATTTCATGATGTAATTTCAAGCCTTTAGTATGATTTTTCGCCGGCGCATCCGGGTCATTCTGAAGGCCCCGTAAAGGGCCCGAAACAGGCCCTCCCTAAAGAGCGTCGTATTATAGCATAAGGACCTTGAATCGTAACCATTTTCGACCCCGGAAAGGGCTCAAAAAAAGCCCTGGAAAGGGGCTCAAAACGGCCTTGGAAACGGCGCCGTGGAGGGGTCTTTGTCGTTGATCCTTGGTCTTATCCCTCGAGCATGCGGCGCAGCAGTTCAACGTCCTCGGCGAAGGAAGAATCCTGCTCGCGGAGTTCATCGACCTTCTTGACCGCGTGCATCACCGTGGTGTGGTCGCGGCCGCCGAATTTACGGCCGATTTCCGGTAGCGATCGGGCTGTCAATTGCTTGGCCAGATACATCGCCACCTGACGGGGCCGGGCGACGGAACGTGCGCGGCGGGCCGAATGCATGTCGGAAACGCGGATGTTGAAGTGCACGGCGACGCGCTTTTGGATTTCCTCGATGGTGACCCGGCGGTCGTTGGCACGCAGCAGGTCATGGAGCACGTCCTGGGTAGCTTCCAGGGAGATTTCGCGGCCGACCAGTTGGGCATGGGCGACGACCCGGTTGAGGCCGCCTTCCAGTTCGCGGACATTGGCGGTGATCTTGTGGGCCAGGAATTCCAGGACCTTTTGCGGAATCTCCATCGATATTTTCTCGGCCTTGGAATGCAGGATGCCGAGACGCAATTCATACGTCGTGGCGTGAATGTCGGCGACGAGGCCGTAATTGAGGCGTGAAATCAGCCGTTCTTCCATGCCTTCCAGGTCGGATGGCGATTTATCGGCGGAAAGGACGATCTGACGGCCCTGGTCAACCAGGGAATTGAAAGTGTGGAAGAATTCTTCCTGGGTCGATTCCTTGCCGCTGATGAACTGCACGTCATCGACCATCAGCACGTCCACGGAACGGAACTGTTCCTTGAAATTAACGGTGTTCTTTTCGCGCAGCGCCCGGATGAACCGGTACATGAACTTTTCCGCCGACAGATAGATGACGGTCCGGTCCGGTGTGCGTTCGCGGATGTGCCAGGCGATGGCTTGCATCAAATGGGTCTTGCCGAGGCCGACGCCGCCATAAAGGAACAGCGGATTGAAAACCACCTTCGAGGCTTCGGCGATACGCCGGGCGGCGGCGTAGGCAAACTCGTTTGGCTTGCCGACGACGAACTGCTCGAAGGTATAGCGTTGATCCAGGGGGGCGCTGATGTCGACGCGGTAATCGTTGGAGCCGCCGTTCCCCGAAAAGCCGGCATCGCCGGAAGATGTTTTTTTCCTCGATGGAGCCGTTTCCATCTCGCGTTCGGATTGGATGTAGACGTCGACGCTTTTGACAGCGGCGTTTTCGTCCGCCCATAACTCGCAAAGCCGGTCCAGATAATGGGCGATGATCCAATCGCGCATAAAACGCGTCGGCACGGAAATCCTCAGTTCACCGTCGACAACCTCGCGGGCGGTCATCGGTTTGAGCCAGCTTTGGTAAGCCGCCTCTCCGATCTCGGCCCTCAGAAGCCCGCATACGGCCTTCCACTGGGTGCTTAGGCTTGTGTCAGATGGAGTCTTGCCGGCCGCCGCGGTTTGGTCTTTTTCCATGGTCCCTAATACGCCCCCGGAAGTCCCCTTCCAGGGACTCTTGTTTCGCGGTTCGGCGAAACTCCGATCCGACACCTTCGCGGCTGACGGCGCCGCCAGGTCATTCCCGTTCAAAGAGGGCGTTGGACAGAAGCCAACCGTTTCAAAAGCCGCGGTGGAAAATCCTTAAAAGCTAAGGCCGGGTGATTATCG
>Ga0207966_1000278_pt1 | contig 29283 bp, 19 predicted proteins | sample Knorr_S23_td_NAD_FD_185611 | JGI IMG/M metagenome (GOLD analysis project Ga0207966, IMG submission 185611) | Marine microbial communities from Southern Atlantic Ocean transect - Knorr_S23_td_NADW_ad_2500m_LV_B (SPAdes) (version 2) | ecosystem: Environmental > Aquatic > Marine > Oceanic | place...
GTGGGTTTTCCATGAGGATGATACATAAAAACCAATGCATTAACTGTTGTACCAACGGCAACATTATTGGCGGAATTATCGCCTATTTTTGCCAATACCCCTGGCACGTGCATTTGCGACCAGGCATCAGGATCATAATCGCTCACCCAATCCCCAAGAATAGCATCATCAACAGTATTTGTAGGATTTGGATACGTTTCCAAAAAATTACCTGACATTGCCGCCTTGACAGCTTGCGCGGTCACTTCATTCTTTATGAGTCCATACATATTGCGCACATTAGACTCATAGGCGCCCGAAGTTATGGTGGTTATCCTTGGGATAATCACTGCTGCCAGGATACCTAGGATCACCATTACAGCAATCAATTCAATCAATGTAAAACCAGATTGTGACGTTTTATATTTCATGGTATTACTCCTTTGCTATTTGTTAATAATTTTAATAATTATCTAAAACTAGCTCAATATATTGCATTGTAACATTATACCGCAAGTAAATTATTTTTTAACTATAATAAGCATGCTTACATCATGTTGGTCATATTCTCGATCATAGGCATGAACACCGCCAGGACAAATATAGTGACAAATCCAGTTATAATCAGCGTCAGGATCGGTTCCATAGCGCCCATTACCCCTTCCATCTTCTCTTCCATATCCGATGTAAAATATTCAGCCACCCCTTCCAGCATCTCACTCAAGGCACCGCTGCGTTCCCCAATGCTAATGAGGCCAATTGCCATATCCGGCATATACTTGCTCGTTAGAGCCACGCTCATTGGTATCCCACCCAGCACATCCTTCTTGGCCTTTTTCAAGGATTTTTCAAAAACCTTGTTGTCTACTGTCTCCGCAGCAATCGACAGGGCATCTACCACCTGGACACCGCTAGCGGTCAGTACATTCAGCATCTGGGAAAAACGGGCTGTCACGCTGGACCGGATCATGTCCCCAAACTTTGGTAAATTAAGTTTCAGCAGATCAAAATTATAGGCCCCATCTGGAGTGCTAATATAATACTTCAAAGAAGCGATCCCCACAGCCATACAAACAAAGAATATCAGTCCATACTGAGTAGCAAAATCGCTGACACCCAGCATAATTCTTGTTGGCAGGGGCAGTGTCTCCATATTGCTGAACAGTGTTTTGGCCATTTTCGGTAATATAAAGGCAACCTGCGCATAACCAGCAATAAATAAAGCGCCAATCACGAACATGGGATAACGCAACGCTTTTTTGACCTTGGCCCTGGCTTCCATATCCCGCTCTGTAAAGTCTCGTATCTGGGCCAAAATCATGGGTAAAGTACCGCTGGCCTCTCCAGCCTGAACCATCTTCACATAAAAATTACTGAATACTTTACTTTGCTCCTCCATGGCCGCTGACAATTGCGCTCCTCCGGTCACGCGCTTTTTCAGTGTTTCAACTACCTTTTTGAGGTTGTCTGTTACTGCCGCCACTTCCAGGGCATCCAATGCATCTAGCATTGGAATACCGGTTTGGAGCAGCATTTCCAGCTGACGAGTGAACATACTCAGGTCCTTGGGTGGCAGTTTTTTGCCTTTAACCTTTAACCCCAATAGTTGATTGATGTCCATGTCGAGACTCAGGTTGAAGGCTGGTTTTTTTGCTGAAATGAGTCGTTCACCACTCCTGTCCATGATCTGATAGAGCTCTCCCATAGACTTGGCAGCGATACTGCGCTCCGTCATGGCGCCGCTGCTGTCAACTAGTTTACAGGCGTAATTTGGCATTACAGGACGCGGTTGATTTCCTCAACGGATGTTAATCCATTAGTGACGTAGGTTCGCGCAGCGTCTATCAACATACGCATTTTGTTATCCTTGGCAATCCGGGACACCTCATCTGCAGACGCTTCATTTTTCACCGCTTCGTTGATCGCCTCATTAGGGATCAGCAGTTCGTATAAGCCGGCCCGGCCGGAATAACCATCTTTACCGCAGGACTTACAGCCTTTTTCATTGGCATGATAAATGAAACCGTCAAATTTTTGCATACCCAGCGTTTTCAAATCTTTTTCAGTAGGTCTGTATTTCATTTTACAACGGCTACATAGTTTGCGTACCAGTCGCTGGGCCAGAATAGCACGGATGGTGGTGGTCAGCAGGAAAGGGTCGCAACCCATATCTGCTAAGCGGGTATAGGAAGCCGCCGCACTGTTGGTATGTAAGGTGCTGAATACCAGGTGGCCCGTCAGGGCAGCCCGGATAGCCAGGTCGGCCGTTTCCCTATCGCGCATTTCCCCGACCATGATCACATCAGGATCCTGCCTTAGCATTGACCGTAAAGCTGCTGCAAAAGTCATTCCTGCGCGTTCATTCACATGGCCTTGAATAATGCCTTCCAACTGTCGTTCTACAGGGTCTTCGATAGTAATAATATGTTCTTCCACTGTATTAATGCGGGTCAATGTAGCATACAAGGTAGTGGATTTACCGCTTCCCGTTGGACCGGTAACCAAGACAATACCGTTGCCGCTGCTGTAGGCTTTCTTCCAGAGCTTACTGGTCTCTGGGTCGAAGCCCATTTTATCAATACTAACAAGCCCCTTGGATTGGTCAAGGACGCGCATAACGACCTTTTCTCCGTGCGGTGTCGGGTAAGTCGATACACGAACATCCACTGGTTTACCTGGTTCTACTTCTGTTTTAAAGCGACCATCCTGTGGTTTCCGGGATTCGGCAATATCGATACCGGCCATAACCTTGAAGCGGGATACCAGGCCCGGTGTACGAGAAGGCGGCATGGTCGAGAACTCGGATAATACGCCATCAACCCGAAGCCGTACCCGCAAGTTCCTTTCACCAGGCTCAATATGGATATCACTGGCGCCACCCCGGACAGCTTCCAGCAGTATATTGTCTGCTACCTGGATATTTTCCTCGTCCGAAACCGCTTCCTCCACCATCGCTTCATCGCCGTAGCCATCTTCATCGCTGTAACCGGATGTAGAAACATAGCTTCGGTCAATGGCCAGTTCAATATTCTTTTCCTTGGCCAGGACCATCTGGATACGTTTGTTGCTCATTTTGCGGATCTCATCCACGGCAGTAATGTTCAATGGTTCAGCGGTGGCCACCGTTAAGGTATCCTCAATAACAAACAGCGGTATCACTTTCAAACGCCGGGCTCGATCCTTGGGGATAAATTCCAGGGCCTCAGAATCAATATTGAAGTTGGATATCCGGATCACCGGCATGTAGAGCTGGATACCCAGCACTTCCATCACCTGCCGCTCGGTTAAAAACCCCAGTTCAATACAGGCGGCGCCAAAATGGCAGCGGTTCTCGTTCTTGAAATTGATCGCTTCGTCAACCTGCTCATTAGTGAGCAAATTCTCATTGACCATTATTTGTCCTAAACTGCGATTAATATTAGCGCCCCATAAAAATTTTCACACTGTATTTACGCAATCGCTGCTTCTTCCCCTGCCGGCGGAGCCAATAAAGTAATGATTTCCTGGGTCAACTGATCTGCCACAATGGGCTTGCGCAGAAATAGATCGCACAGGGCCCGTTCGGACTTGATCACGAAATCCTGACTGTCATTAGAAGAAACGAATACAACAGGAATATGCTGGTAGCGGTCATCGCCCTTCAACAAGCGACAAACCTGGAAACCGTCCAGGTTTGGCAGTTCCGTATCCAGGATCACGACCCCCGGTGTTACCTCTTTGGCCATACGGTAACCTTCTATTCCATCACCTGATGAAACCACCTCAATCCCAATACTTTTAAAGTAGCTGCTCACGGTCTGGATGAAGGTTGCATCCTGGTCAATGATCAATATGCGATTGCTATTCATAATAGTGTCATAAAATTACGATGACACGATGGTCGGAGTAATAAAAATCAGTAACTCATTCTGGGACTTCTTTTTCGAATTCGTCCTGAAAAATTTTCGGAAAAAAGGCAGATCACCAAAAAATGGTAATTTCCCGACGGTTAAGTCATCCTGATCAAATATTAAACCACCAATCAATAGTGTTTCACCGTTTCTTACCATAACATTGGTGTTGGTCGTACGGTTTGACACAATGGGACGTTGTTCCGCTCCAACGTAACCGGTGATAGCCTGCACAGCTGCCTGAATACTCATGGATATTAATTCATTTTCATTGATCCTGGGCAATACAGTAAGAGAAACATTCACATTCTGGTCTTGATAGGTGTAGGGTACGGCACCAAACATACTGCCTTCTGCCTGGGGAACTAATACCGGTATAGTGGTACCAACCGTGATAGTTGCGGGAGAATTATTAAAGGTGGTGATTTGGGGTTCCTGCAACAGTGTCGTGCCGGCATCCTCGGACAATATCTGCAGCATTGCCGCAAAGGTCATTGGTGTTAGTGTTGCCAGGTTCACTTTATCACCACTATGACTGATTAATTCTCCGAGACCAAAGGATAAGCTCGTATCAGCGCGCATCGACCAATTGATCCCCATTGCTTCATCCTGCTTAAGCGTTGTTTCAATAAACTTTATCGATATATTGATCTGGGCATTTTCCTGATCCAGGGTTCGAATAATACGTTCAATCAGTTCAAAATTGGTCGGCACATCCGTTACCATTATCAGATCCATGCCAGCGGCTTCACCGCCAATGGCGCTGGCTGAAGACAGGGGAACTGCCTTACCCTGACTAGTGAATATTTCGTCAAGAGCAGTGATAATCATACCGGCATCAAGGAAATATAACTGGAAAATGCGGGTCTCCAGTTCAGCGCTGTGTGTAATCTCTCCTGCTGCTGTTTTGACCAGCAGGATATTATCATCTATAAACCAGGTAAAGCCATTAGCCTTAAGAATTAAATCAAGGGCTTTTTCCAATGGTACTTCCTTTAATTTTAGCGTTATACTTCCTGTTACCTCTTCCCCTAAAATCAGGTTTAGTCCATGCTGCTCAGACAACAATCGTATTACATCTACCAAGTCTGCGTTTTTGAAATTTATGCTTACAAGAGCTGGTTCAATCCGTTTATAGGGAACAATAGGACCCCGATCAGATTTTATGTCCTTCATTTTAGGCCATGATATTACCATAATGTTACTGGGGACTTGGGGCAGATCTGTCTTCAATTCAATTTTGTAATCAGGTACTTTATTAAAATCCAGCCTGACTTCCAGCGTATAAGTACGACCCCGCTTATTTTCATCTTCTATTGCATGCCTATTAACGGGCTTTCTTACGCTATATTGATAGAGGGGGTTGACGCCGGTTTTCCTCTGAAAATCGCCTCGTGTCCAACGTACATTTACAAAAGCTATTTTTAGTGTTGGTGGGACGAACTTTTCGGTGGTAACATAGGCAATATCCGAATCACTGAACTCTAAAATAACTGAATAAACGCCCGCTTCATCAACAGTATATATATCCAGCAATTCAGTGGGCGCAGCAGTAATGAAGCGCACCATGCCCAAGGTTAAAAACAAGGATAGTATGTGAATTCTTTGTTTCATTTTATTAACTCCAAGGTAATTTTATCTTTATTTTTTATCATGTGTACATGATCATCCTGAATTTTGGTCACCCTAAACCCCAGCATGGTATGCCCCTCTTTTATGATCTGTTCATTAATTATGGCCATATAGCCACTGGGTCCTTTTGAAATACCTGTTACCCTGAACCAGGATTCAAAAACTCTGGTGCGGTCATGAAAAAAATCGCTTGACCATTGGTCTGGTCCAAAAGCTAGGGAATCAGCCCCTGCCCCATCCAACAATGCCTGGATGGCACTGTAATCAATTCCTTTAGCGGCAGAGGGCTTGGACAATGACGGCATGGATCCTCCTGTTTTCGTAAATAGGGAAAGCACTGTATCTTTGAAAAAATAGCCCAGGCCCAGCACCATAACAACCAGTAGTATAACTTGACGGTTCATTATGATTCTTGCTCCATCCGGTACGTATAATACACCACCTCCGCAATCACCTTCTTGGCTGCATTCGGATCCAGTGAAAACTTGTAGCTGTGCAGGTTCACTGACTTTATTTGTTTTTCCACCGCATCAAAAAATGGCCCAATATTAAGGAATTCTCCGTTCAGTCTCAGATCGATGCGCTGCCGCTCCAGTGGTACCTGCTTTACTTTTGTATACTGGTTAAGGGGCGGAAACGTGTCACTGGACCTAAGGTTCAGGTTCAGGACAACAATGTCATGTTTTTTCGCCAGGTCACGCATTGTAACAGCAGCCAGTTCATACTCCCGCGATGAATGGACAACATCATGGTCCAGGCCAGACAGCATATCCCCTCTTCTCGTTTGGGCATCGACTATATTTTGTTGGACCTGATCCTGGACCCGTAATTCCCTGTCCAGGCCGCTGGTAATGCCTTCGGCACTCTTGATCTCTGATAAAATACCGTAATTATACCAGCCAAAACCAACGATGACAAATACAGAAATACCTATAATGACGAAGAAACGAATTCTGGGGTTCAGCGCGCTCATATAACCAAGATCATATTAAATATTGTTTTACTACCGGAAGTGGTTACAGAAAGATAGACTGCTTGAATATTACCATTGGACTCGAGCGTATTTTTGAAATCACTTAATATGCTGCTAGCCTGCATAGAATTTATTTCCAGTAATCCATCTATACGCAGGCTCAATAAGATATCTTCTGGAATTTCAATCTCCTCTTCAGTTTCTTCTTCCATCTCTTCTTCATCAAACGAAATTGCAGCATAGGGATCATCGAGCAATGATAATCCTGTGACCTCAACATCAGGGGGTGTTACCTTACTCAAATATTTTAGTATGTTTAATATATTATCTGCCATAATACGGTCATCACTGCGCAGCTGCTGAAACCCGTTTAGCACACGCAGGTCAAAAAGGTAATCATTGTATATCTCGCGGTGGATATTGAGCCGGGCCAGCTGTTCTTTTTTCTGAGGCAGAGCCGCCTGCAATGGATTCAAACTGCTTGTGTTACTGTAGGTAAACAGCGAGAACACAACCAGCAACACCAGCATGGCGCTCTGCAGGAAACGTCCCGGGGCGTAGAACTTGTAATCAGCCCGATGGTCATCAGGCAATATATTCAGTTTTGCCTGGGCATCCAGCAGTAAACCAATATTAGCCATGTAGTTGGAGCGCATCGGATCTTTGCCCACGCCCTTTTCCCGGACAAAGAACTCCTGCACGCTGGTGAGATCCTTATTCATCGTTCCTACTGCATGTTTATTATCTTTCAGTTTTTCCCTTTCCTTATCCAGTGTTTCCTGGGCAGTGTTCAGTTTTTTATCAAATTTTTCAATCTTTTTCGGTCCGGCAATGAGTGTTTTATTCATTTCCCTAACCATGATGTCGGCCTGTTTGATAACCGCATCCTTAGCAACAACCTCTTCCTTAATAGATAACTGAATCTCCTCCAGCCATTGTTTTTCCTTCACGTATTCATCTTCTTTTTCGGCCATCATCAGCTGGATAGCAGAATATATCTGCTGCAGGGCGTCTACTTTGTCTTCCTCGAGGCGCAATTTTTCGGATATCTCCAACTCCCTGTTTTTCAGATCCAGCATTGCTTGTTCGTTTTGTTCCAGCACCTTGTTGATCAATTCCCGTTCTTCCCTGATGGCCGTTTCACCATCATCAATCTTGATATTAAGTTTTTCCAGATCGATTTCCTGGCTGTCATATTGCTTATCCAGGGCCTTTAGTTCTTTCTCATTTTCTGCAATATCACCGCGCTGCAACTTGACATATTCTTTTAACGCTTTGATCTTCTCTTTCAAACCGGCAATGTTCTCATTGATATTATTGAGCTTATCCCTGTACTCCTCCTGATCGTTCTTAAACTCAAAAGCCATATCCTTTATGCGCCGCTTATTATCATAGATCATTTGTTCATAGAGGTTGATCTTATTCTGTTTATCGCGCTCGCCGTTCCGAGCCTGTTCCATTTTTTCCGTAAGCATACTATGCTCGGAAAGTACCGGCGTGAACCGTTTATTGATATCTTCCACCTTTGCTTTGGAAACCTCCAGTTTTTTCTCCAGGTCGCCATTAATTTCCTGCAGGGTCTCTTTCTCGGTCCGCAGCGTGTCGCGGGTCATTTTAAATAATTCATCATTATCATGGAGCGCTTTCTTTTCGATTCTTCCCTGGGTTTCCAGTAATTCCATTTCTCGGGACATCTGGTCACTTTCTTCATCCATAATAATCATTTTTTGCTGCAGATTTTTTATCCGTATCTGACCATTGGTCAATTGTTTTTCCAGCCGTTGCTGCTCTTTATGGTAGGCTTTTTCACAGGCGCCGATATCATCATCGATCGTGTAAAGCGATTCCAGCATAAGGTCCAGCTGGACCTGTTCGTCCTTGATCTTTATTTCCAATGTTTCTAATATCTTTTCAATCGTCTGTTTTTCTACCGTTAGCTTCACCAGCTGCTTATTGTGATCCCGAATGGACTTCACCAGTTTTTCCAGGGCCACGGTATAATCCTGCTTATCTGCGTTAAATTGGGCAATAGACTTTTTTAGGGAATGTATTTGCTTATTGAACGCTTTTTCCTGCTCCAGCATTCCAGCCAAGCGCTTCAAGTTGTCCTGATCTGTACTCAGCATCGCGCTCATTTTGTCCTTTTCATTCACCAGTTCACTATGGGCTATCTGCAGGCTTTTTTGCATTTTATTGTAGGGGGAATAATTGTAGGCCCGGGTCAGTTCTCGTTTATCCACCTGTCCCTCCACTAGTTCCAGCTCGCGATTCAACCCTGTAGTATCTTTTGGTTTCATGATCAGGCTGTTATCAATCATGCTATTCCTACTGCCAACAACAGTGAACAATTTCTGAGCAACCTTATTCAGTTTCTTATACCCTTGTTTCTTATTGGTATACTTTTTCCTGTGCCGCCGCAGAGACATTAATATTTCATCCAATTCTGCCTGTTCAGCGCGGATCTGATCTTCCAGGGACATACGCTGATCATCTGCATTTTGCTGTTCTTCTGTACGAATGGCCATGTTCGTAACCAGGTCCGTGATATCCTGTTCCAGATTGGAAATCGTTTGTTCCTGTTTTTCACGCTTCACAGTTAATTCTATCAGGACATCATTGAATAACGACTGTTTGGCTGCAAACTGGGTATCCTTCTCATTCAGGATATTTCTTTCAGTCTTGTTTTTAACGCGCAGTTTATTCAACCGATCGTTCAACCTGGAAATACCTGCTTTACCACCGGGGACTTTTTTGTGCACATCTTTAAGCCGTGCTTCCAGTACGATAAGATCCTTATCTGCTGTTTCCTGCTGGTCTTCCAGTCCTGTCAGATCCTGGTCTTCCCTTTCTAACTTTGTTGTAAAGGATTTGGCCCGCTCATTAAAGGCACGCTTTTCCTCGCTGGTTTTGATCTCCATTTTCTGCAGTTCGCGATTATTATGCCGCACCTTTTCCCGGTTGGTTTTGGCCGTGTTTGTAGCCGCACTTACCCGTGCTTCCAGATTTGCTATTTCCTTTATGATGGCCACATTCTGTTTCTCACCACGGTTTAGATTGCCATCGATCTGTTTCAGGCGCTTGGATAAAGCGGTCAATTCTTCCTTCAAACCAGTAGTGATCTCCGTCATGTGTACTTTGTGTGCTTTTTTATGAAAAGACTGCTTGACGGTTAACTGCTCCAGGGTCTGCTCCAGCGCAATATCCACTTTCTTCAGATTGTCCAGATTTTGTTCCTTGAAACGCTCTTTCCGGGCCGCAATTTCCGCCAGCCGCGATTGAATGGTTTCCTGAGACCGAATAAAACTGAGATCCGATTCGTTATGCTCTCGCTCCGTTTGCCGGTAATACCGATCCAGTTGATCGATATGGCGTTCCAGATCTTCCTTTTTATTAATCGCACGGCGGTGTTCTTTTTTCATCTGGCGATGTTTCCTGGTTAGCGCTCTTTCTTCATTTTCCAAATTGCGGGTGTCAGCATCACTAGTGGCCAGAGCCTTTCTCTGGACCTTCATCTTATCGCCGCTGGTTTTTATGGCGTCCTTGCTGATCAATATACCGGCTCGGTCAGCCTGCAGCTTGGATTCCAAGCGTCGTATTTCTTCTTTTAAGGTGTTAGCTTCATGGGTTGGCACATCATAAAAGCCCGCCAGCTTAAGTTTTTGCTCCCGGATCTCTTCTTCCAGTCCTGGGATCTCATCTTCATTAAAGACAATGTCTTTTTTACTACTGGCGATGGTTTCTTCAAGTTTGGCAACTTGGTCCTGCAAAGATTTTTTCTCATTGCGCTGGGCCAGCAGTTCCTTGTGCTTGAGTATCATTTTGCTTTCTAGGGATACCAGTTGTTTATCCAGTTTACTGATCTCTTTTTCGAAATTGGCCAGCTTCGGTTTGGAGGATTTTTTCACTTTATTGAGTTCTTTCAGCGCCTCATTACGTTTTTTCCCGCGCACCGCCAATTTTTCTTCTCGATCATCCAGGCGTTGTTGTAATTCAGCCTCCTGGGCTATGAATTTCTCTATTTTTTCCCGCAGTTCTTGCCGGTAGGTATCCTTGGATTTTGCAGCCTGGTCTTTTTCATCGGTTTCCTCCTGCACTACATCACTCAGGTCCTTTTCCAGCTGCGCCTTGAAATTTTCCTTATCCTGGATGGCTGTTTCCGCTATAGCAATCTTTTGTTTCGATAGCAAATCCAGTTCCTGCTGGAGTGCTTTCTTTTCTTTTTTCCATTCTTCAATTTCCGGCTTGAGTTCACTGATCTTGGTCCGCCCTAGTACCAGTTGTAATTCTAATTCACGGTTATCAGTTTCGACCCGCTCCGATGATTTATTGAACTGCTCAATCTGGGCAATCAGCAGATCATTCAAACGGTTATAACCCTTCTCATCTTCCGCTGCTTCCTTTTCTATGTTGAAGATCCTAGCCTTTTGATTATTAATGGTCGTGCGAATATGAACCAGTTCACTCAATGCTTCTTTTTGCTGGGTCTGGAGGTCCCGTAAATTCTCATAATGGTTCTTTAATATTTCCAGCTGTTGTTCCAGCGCAGTTATCTCTTCATCCCGGCCGGCAATTGCTTTTTCCTTTATATCTTTTACTTTGCTGTAACGCTTTTGGGCTCGTTCAAGCTCAGCTTCATTCGTACCCATACGTTTCTGGGTCATCTGCAAGGCGTCCGTTTCTGTTTTGTGCCTTACTTCCCGATCCTTGACATCTGTGCTCAGCGTTTCCAGTTCCGCAGTTAATTCGGTGAGTTGCTTACGCAATTTGTCTAGCTTGGAGTTGATATTTGTGATTGTTGTTTCCTTGGATTGCTGTTCTTTCTCCAGTGCGCCGATCTCGCCATCAAGGGCGATCAGTTCTCCTACGTATTCTTTCAGCGCTGCTATTTTGGGAGTTATTTCATTGATCTTTTCAATGGCTCCATTAATGTTCGCATACGTTTTTCTTTCATCCTGCTCTTGCCGGCTGAGCTCATTGAAACGCTCCGCAAGGGCCGCATTTTCCGGCATACTGGAAGGCAGCTTTCTCCGAAAATCCGGCAATCGTGAATTGGCAGAAGCGATAACTTTGTTGACCGTTTCAAGTTCAAAATTATAGATTTTCTCCAGCTTTTCAACTTCCTGCTGGCGTTCCCCAATAGAAAGGATCAAAGCATCAATAGTAACTGTAGCTATCTCTTGATCTGCTTCTAATATATCAATTTCATTCACCAGATGATCCTGGCTCTTGGTTAGGCCGGACAGTTTTTTATTGTTATATCTGATATTTTTCTTATCCGCATTAATAGTTGCTTCCTGTTTATTTTTTACCGCAACAATCTTATCTCGGGTTGCGGTGAGTTTGCCCTTTTCGTTCTTGAATGATTGGTTCTGGTATTTTATAGACAGTTCAGAAGCTGCATTTTCCGCTTCCAGTTCCTCTTCCTTACTTTGGGCATGTTCATATGACTCGATTATTTTGGAAATCTTTACATCCAGCTTATCCATTTTCTTTCGTATAAACCGCAGTGTGGCTTCATGCTCTAACTTTTCTTTTTCAAAATCATTTACCACCATACGCATATCCGCCTCGTTTTTATCCATGGCATCGATATTTTCAGAAAAATCGGTTGAGCAATTCTCAAAATTGGTCTCAGCCTCGTTCAATTCGCTGTTTATAACCTCAATGCGTTCATTAATGACTGCTAGGCGCTTACTTAGATCTTGAATAGTGCCCGCATCCACCTTCATATCAATTATGGTTTTCTTTTTCTGCTTACGTAGCTCAAATTCCTTTTGATCGATCTGTCGTTGTTGTTTTTTGAAGACCACCTGCCTTGTCCGCGGTTTCATTTCGTATTCATCCCGCTGGCCGTAATTAAAATTGAGATCGCCAGATGTTTCGTCTTGCTCTTCAATATGCTGATCGATATCTTTTTCGAAATCCTTGATTCGGGCTACACAGAGATCAATACTATCTTTAATCTTGCGCATTTCCTGCTGCAGTAATTTTTTCTCCCGGCCCAGTTCTTTGACCTTCAAGCGTAATTTTTTTTCAATGACAGCCGATTTCTTTCTTTTAGCGGTGATTGGTGCTTTGAGTTTTTCGAGCTTCTTTTCAATTAAGTCATGCTCAGTGTATATAGGCATAGCCTTACTTTGCTGCTTCTGGAGATCCTTTTCACCTTTTTCCAGATCACTCTTGTTTTTGTTTTCTTCGTTATTGAATTCAGTAACCAAGTGATTAATATCCTGTATATTCGTTTCCAACGCATTATTGGCCACGGCTACATCCTTAATCGCGTTTTGTTTTTCCCGCATCTGGTTATCGATCTCTTTGGCCATTGCCTCCGGATCTTTGAAAGCGCGGATCATCTTATCAAGTTGGACTACGTCTTCCCTTGATTTACTTATGGTGGAATTGATCCTTTCCCGCTCTTGCAGCATGGAATCTCTGTTTTTTAACAGTTTCTTTTGCTGTTTGGTGACATTCATAGACCGGAACAGATCGGCATACAGGCTGTCAATGTCCTCCACTGTTTTGCCAAGGGTTCGTTCCGTCAGTGTATCAATGTGTTTAATGTGGCTGCCCGGGCCGCCAAAATACACTGCATCTATCTCTAACGTTTTATTAGAAATAGTGCTGCGTACATCGGAAAAATACTTCATGGAGTTGTCCAACTCCTTCCCAAATTTAGCAATTGGTGTGACCAACAGTTGCTGAGCCTCTGGCCAGGGGATACTATCTGTTTCACCCGGTATATTATCATCAACCTCAATGCCGTATTTTAAAAGGAAATCCTCGGCAACTTCCCGATCTACATCTATTACCTTCCGGCCCACCTTAAACATTTTACAGAGCGGTAGATAGAAATCTCTAACACCTACCCAAAAATACCTGGATTCCACTAATTGAGAATTTTGGACCAAGGCCAAATTTGTCCTGCGCTCATCCATATATATAATGAGTGCATTGCCCGAACCAGAACCGCCAGCTCCATAATTAAATATATTGTGCATAATTTTCGGCATTGCTGTGGAGTAGCGGGGTTGTATCCCGGCGCTGACCAGATTTGTATAATCATTTTGTATTGTTGGACCTGCTGCTGAATAACATACTACTGCGTTTTTCTCATATTTATCATTTAGAGACCAGTCAATAATGGCTTCATCTAATTTCAGGTTATATGATTTCGTTAGATTATAAAACAGGTAGTCCTTGAATTCTTTTTTACTACCCTCTGGTGTAGCAACAAATGTCATTTCATAATTATAGCGGGTTGAATAAAAAGCCAGGTATTGACCGCGGGTTTTTTTAGGATCGACATAATTAGCGTACACATGTTTTATTAAATCAGGTAATGTCTTGATAGCATGACCATTATACTGGTACGGTAAGTCATAGATCCTCGTTTGCTGTATCTCAAATGTGTTCATTTTTCTAGTGGCTTGCAGAAATGTTACATTGTCACCCGTATGAATAAATGTCATGGCCTGATTCAGACCATTTAAATTCATCTGCACTGATTCTAGTAGCCTTGTCGATTGTTTTTTCTCAGTGAAAGTTTTTACCGGTGCTGCTGCTTTAGGTTTCTTCGCTTTCTTTTTCTCGGCCTCCAGTCGCCTGTCAATGGCCTTCCGTCGATCGGCCAATACCCTCTTTTCAATGCCCTTACGCCTCTCCTGTCCGGAACGCTTTTCACCACCAGAAATTTTGCGTTTCTGTTTTACTCGGCGTTCGGCCCCCTTTCTGCGCTCCATTGTTGTACGCCTGTCTCCACCCCGTCTTCGATCGGCGATAATTCTTACTACATCAGTTTCAGGCGGGGCAGGCGGGCCCCCTTTATCATCTGTTCCTTGTATTTGCGCAGTGGGTACTTCTTCCTGAGGGATTTTCCCGGGTGGCCGTCCCTTAGCTCTTAGTAGTGATGCTAAAAGAGGATTGTCTTCGGTACTTGGTTGATCCTCTTCAATCTCTGGCTCTTCGATTTCTTCTCCTACTGCGGGTTGAATTTCTGGCTCATCCGATTTTTCATCTTCTTCTTTGGTTACAAATTGCGGTGTTTGTTCGCCCATCAAGGTGGGATCGATCTCGAATTTCTTTGCTGCGTTAATGAATTTATTTTGCGTAATTCCTTTTACTTTTTCTGATTCTGCTATTAATAATATTCCGCTTGATTGCAGTTTCTTTATATGATAATAAATTTTATCCTTTGGGAAGGATATTTTTTCGGCTATTTCTGCCGGGGTTAGTGGTGTATCATAAAGGATATCAATGATCATTTTCCTTGTCGGGTCAGAAATGACCTTCAACAACTTGATGTTGTCGATTGTAATGATATCTTTTGGTTCCGAGGCCATTTGTATCTTTTACACTACAATTTAGAATGGATTTCTAAAACATACACCTTGGTGTAATTCAACCATTTATCTAAGTATCATTAATTATTAATGTGGTCTCCGCAGTCAATTATTACTTAATGAAAAGCAATTAAGGCAAATTTATGTGTTATATCTACAAATTATCAAGCATTCATTTAAATATTTTTAACATTGTAATTATTTTAACTTAAATACTTAATTCTATAAAATAGGTGTTAATCGTTTGTAATATTTGTAATGATTGTAATTATTATGATAAATTATTTAGAATCAAATAATTGTGATTTCCTTGTCGATATATTAGTATTTTTCTTAAACGCATGTATATTTATTTTGTAATGTTATAATATTTACAGATCAGAATCATATTATTATATTTATACGATTGTAATATAAAATTTCGCATGTTAATTAGGAAAACGAATTATTATTTTCTATATAAAGTATAAATAAACACATCTAAAGTAATTCTAACACTTTTTCCGGTGGTCTGCCTATTATTCCCTTTTCACCTCTGATGACTATAGGTCTTTCTAGCAATTTAGGGAATTTCACCATTGCATTAATTAAATCATCATCGTCCCAATCCATATCGTTAATATTTAGATCTTTGTACAATTTTTCACTAGTCCTAATTATATTAATTGGGTCTTTACTTAAAAATTTACAAATAGTATATATATCGTTGGCACTAGGTGGGTTTTTAAGGTATTCTATAATGTTTGGTTCATGGCCATTGTCACGCAACAGCTGTAGGGTTTTCCTACTTTTTCCTCATCTGGGGTTGTGATACATGGTGATACACATATTATACACCTCCTAATTTATATTATATCAGCAAACTCATTAAATTCTTTTTTTTTTAAATCTGGTACTTCAGCATCATCCGCAGGATAACCCACAGGAATTAGAAGATATGCCCTTTCATTATCAGGGCGTTTACATATTTTTTCTAGAAACCCCATAGGACTTGGTGTGTGGGTTAATGCTACAAGTCCCGCTCTATGAATTGCAGTTAATAAAATTCCACATGCAATGCCTACCGATTCATTTACATAATAATTTTTATATTTTTTTCCATTCTTCAAATCGTAAATCTGTTTAAATACTACTATAAGGTAGGGAGCTACTTCTAAGAATTCCTTATGCCAATCCGTACCAAACTTATTTAAATCTTTTAACCATCTCGCGGTTGCTTTTTGTGTATAAAATGCTTTTTCTTCATTTTCAGCGCCTACCCTGATTTCATGCTTAACTGCTGGGTCTTTAACAATGGTAAAATACCATGGCTCTTTATTTGCTCCGGAAGGAGCCAAGGAGGCTGCAGAAACTATGTTTTTTATCACTTCAACGGGAATGTCCCGTTCTGAAAATTCCCGTACCGATCTTCTCGAACGCAAGAATGATATGAAATCAGAGGAAGCCCGGGCCATATCTTTTTCGGAAATGTCCTTAAAAAGTAGTTTTTTAAAGCTCATATGTGTAATTCATTTACTATATAATTTAAAGAATAATAATGAATAAAACAGTAGGTCTGTAAATTATTACAGACAATGGTATCACGACAATAATAATAACAATATATTAAAATAAAATGTTAGGTAATAATTTATCCGGATGTGTCATTGCTACTATTGAAAAATAGGACTAAACTTTAATAGCCTTTAACAACAATAAAATATATTGTATAGCATACCTTTACCAAACCAGCTCCTGGATACATGTCTCTAAATGGAAGCAAGATAACAGTTATTGTCGGTGCCCAATGGGGCGATGAAGGTAAAGGAAAGATTACTGATTACTTTGCGGGAGAGTCCGAATATGTAGTTCGCTACCATGGCGGGAATAACGCAGGGCATACAGTAATTGTAAAAGGCTCTGAGTATAAATTACATTTAATACCCTCTGGCGTTTTGTACGAGCATCCAATTAGTGTAATCGGCAACGGTGTCGTCATTGATCCAAAAGCACTCTTAAAAGAAATACAGTATTTATTCAAACAAGATATCCACCCACAGCTTATGATCAGCGACCGTGCCCATGTAATTATGCCCTACCACAAACAGATGGACAATGCGTTAACTAATCACCAGGGAGCCCTTGCCGCCGGCAGCACTAAGCGCGGTATCGCACCCGTATATGCCGACAAAATGTTTCGGCACGGCATTCGTATGGTTGATATCACTGAACCCGATATTTTCAAAGAAAAATTACATAAATCATATAATTTCAATAAAAAATTACTCAGCGCAATTAGCGACCAGATAATACAGCCAGATGAGAAATCAATATATGAAAAATATCTTCAATACGGAAAAAAGTTGGCCCCATATATAAAAGATATTTCTTTGGAATTGTATGAAGCTCAGCGCAATGGAAAAGCAATACTTTTTGAAGGTGCCCAGGGCATCTCCCTCGATATAGACCACGGGATTTACCCATACACCACATCGAGTAATTCGATTGCTGGAAATATCGCTACTGGTACCGGCGTTAGTTATCGAAATATCAATAGAATAATCGGTGTTACCAAGGCCTACATTAGCCGCGTCGGAATAGGTCCCCTGCCGACCGAACTTCCTAAGAAACAAGGAGATGCTCTGCGCGAAAAAGGAGAAGAGTATGGCACCACAACGGGGCGACCGCGTCGCGTAGGCTGGTTAGATCTTGTTCAAGTACGGCAGGCAGTACGGGTGAATGGATTAACCGAAATCGCACTTACCAAACCTGATATTTTGTCCGACAATGGAGACCTGTCTGTTTGCACTGCTTATGATGTTGATGGCCAACAAGAACAGGAAATGCCTGCCAGCCTACATAAGTTCAGATTAGCTGAACCAGTATACCAGACTTTACCCGGCTGGGGACAGTTATCAGATGATATGGCTGAAAAAGGATATGAAAGTTTACCAGAAAACCTCAGACATTATGTACAATTCATAGAGGATGAGGTTTCCTGTCCCATTTCTATTATTTCCATTGGTCCCGAAAGACACCAAACCATCATTCGCTGAAAATTGGCCTTCACCAAAGAAACGCTTGATTTTAACGGCAAAACCGAAGCCGAAATAATCAATATATTAGATGAGTATAATATTCCTCTTACTCCTGAAGAAATAATCAAAATACAAAATGATTTCCTTGCCCGGGCACCTTCTGTTGCCGAATGTGTGCTCTTTTCAATCGAAGGATCAGAGCATTGTTCATATAAAAGTAGTCGTTCCCACCTGCAGCAGTTTGTTACTACTGGCCCCGATGTGATCCTGGGCGCCAAAGAGGATGCAGGGGTGGTAGCCGTCACAACAGATAATGCCGGAAAACGCTGGTGTATTGTAATGAGCCATGAGTCTCATAATCATCCATCGCAGATCGTACCCTACGAAGGCGCCGCTACCGGGGTTGGTGGTAATGTGCGGGATGTTTGCTGTATGGGTGCTGAGGTAATTGCGACAACAGATAGTTTCCGGTTCGGAGATATCCAATCTAATAAAACTAAGTGGATCCATGATGGTGTTGTAGATGGCATTGGTGGGTATGGCAACCCTCTGGGTATACCGAATATTGGCGGAGATATATATTATCACAGCGACTATAACGATAATTGTTTAGTAACTCTAGTCACGCTCGGTGTAGTGCGCGCTGACGAAATTTTTCATTCATATGCTCCAGAAAACGCCGAGGGGTATGATTTGGTTCTTGTAGGCAAGCCAACCGATAACAGTGGTTTTGGGGGCGCCAGTTTTGCATCCCTGGAATTAGAGGAGGGGAAAAAAGAGCAGAATAAAGGCGCTGTTCAGGAACCAAATGCGTTTCTGGAACGCCATATATTAAAATCAACATACGCGCTCTTTGATAAGATTAAAGAAAAAGGTTTACTGGACAAGGTTGGTTTCAAAGACTTGGGTGCCGGAGGTGTGGCCTGCGCCAGCGTTGAACTGGCTGATACAGCTGGTTACGGAGCGGAGATATGGCTGGATAATGTGCATATTAGTATGCAGGATCTTCATCCATCTGTCATATTATGTTCCGAAACGCAAGAACGCTTCATGTGGGTTTGTCACCCGGATATTACTGATCTGATTATCGACCACTACAATAGAACCTTCGATATGCCGGGTGTATCAGAATTGGCTCGTGCTTCTATTATTGGAAAAATTCGCAATGATAATCAATATATAGTCCACGTCAATGGCACCGAGATTGTAAACGCGCCTGCGCCAATGGTTACCAAGGGATTTAAATACGATCGCCCGTTTCAGTCTCCGGATTCGGATTGCACCGAACCAGAACTGCCGGAGCCAGAGGATTATAACATTGTGCTGCTAGATTTAATGGCCCATGAAAATATTAGTTCCAGGCTGGAGATATATGAAACCTACGATAAACAGGTGCAAGGCCGGACCATTATTGAACCGGGCATGGCAGATGCGGGAGTGCTGGCGCCGTTCAATGATGAAAAATATCCTGAGGAAATCCGCCACATCGGCATTGCCCACGCTACGGATCACAACCCTTTATACGGCAAGATCGACCCCTACTGGTGCGGTGTAAATGCCGTAGTCGAAGCCATGCGTAATGTCGCTGCGACAGGAGCCACGCCCCACGCAATGAGCGATTGTCTCTGCTTTGGTAACCCGGAAAACCCGGAGCAAATGTGGGAATTTGTAGAAGCAACTCGCGGGGTAGCCGATGCCTGTAAGGGAATCCACCTTAAAAGCAATCGCGATCATCCCGTACCTATTATTGCCGGGAATGTAAGTTTTTATAACGAATCAAAAAGAGGCGCCATACCTCCCAGTCCAATTGTTAGCTGTTTGGGTAAGGTGGCTGATGTGAATAAGGCAATCACCAGTGGATTCAAGGAAGTGGATTCCGAAATAATGTTGATTGGTGAAAGAAAAAATGAATTAGGTGGCAGTGCGTATTATGCGCTATTTAATGAATTGGGGAGGAATATCCCTAAACCTGTTTTGGCTGGTGTCGAGGCAGAAATATGGGGTCTTACCGATGTAATCGATGCCGGTCTTGTGCGCGCTGCCCACGATATTAGTGATGGTGGATTAGCTGTAGCGCTGGCAGAAATGTCATTTGAAAACGAGATTGGTTTTGAAATTAAAATAGAACAGGACATGCGCACCGATCAATGGTTGTTCTCTCAGACCGGCGGTTTCCTATTGGAGACAGATAATATCAATATTCCGGTGATTATTTCTATAATGTTAGGCTATGGAATTCCCGTTACAAAACTGGGCAGAACTACTGCACACCAGGTAATGGTATTTGGTAACGTAATCCACATGCCGCTGGCCAGGGCAAAAGATTGTTGGACAAATGGATTGCGTGATAAACTAAAATAAAGTGGATTCATAGATGATAGAAAAAATAACCCAAAAAATTGTATTCAAAATTATCAAGGAACGTTTCATCAATGAAGTTCCCTTTCTCAAATTATTGGGCATCAAGGTATCAAAGTTTGATTACCCGGACGTAGAAATGGTTTTGGATTGGAACAATGACCTGGTGGGTAATATAGTTCAAGAATCTCTGCACGGCGGTGTGACAGCTACAATTCTGGATTCTGTCGGGGGATTGGTAGCCGTAGGAAACTTTATTTCAAGGGAAAAAAACCTGACTGCCGATTATCTGAAAAAACGAATTGGTCGTATGGGTACAATTGACATGCGGGTAGATTATTTATTGCCGGGGAGGGGTACAAAATTTACAACCACAGGGCGGGTAATCCGGGCTGGAAAGAGAGTCACCGTTTGTCGTATGGAAATGCATAATGATAAAAATGATTGCATCGCCCTGGGTACCGGTTCTTATTTGTGGAGCGATGGAAAATATTATACCCCAAAATAAAATAGATTATAAATCAGCCGGTGTAGACATCGACGCAGGCAACGAAGCGGTAGAGCGCATCAAGAAAGGGGTGCAGTCAACCTTTACAGCCAATGTGCTCACGGGATTGGGCAGTTTTGGTTCACTCTATGATCTTAAATCTATACTAAATGATTACAAAAATCCGGTCTTGGTTCAAAGTATTGACGGTGTCGGTACCAAAACCATCATCGCTCGCATGTTGGGCAAGTTCAACACCATCGGTGTCGATCTATTGAGCGCCTGCGCCAATGATATTTTGGTTATGGGAGCCCGACCGCTCACTTTTTTGGATTACATTGCCAATGATAAACTGAAACCAGAGACCATTGAAGAAATTGTATCCGGGATGGTGCGAGCATGTCGGGATACTGGGGTATCCCTCGTAGGTGGTGAAATGGCTGAAATGCCCGATACCTACAAGCCTGGTGAGCATGATCTTGTGGGTGTCATAACCGGTGTGGTGGAAAGAGATAAGATCATCACTGGTGAAGGTATTGAGCCCGGCGATGTGGTACTGGGGTTACCCTCAAGTGGTCTTCACACAAATGGTTACTCTCTAGCCCGGAAACTCCTATTCGATATCAGCGGCTACACTGTGGATGATATTATTCCAGAATTGGAAAAATCAGTGGGTCTCACCTTACTTGAACCCCACATTAATTATACCAACCATTTGTTCGCCGTATTGGGTAATGGCATTGATGTAAAAGGGGTTGCTCATATCACTGGCGGTGGATTGGTGGAAAACATTCCCCGGATTTTACCAAAAGTGTTTGGTGTTGAGCTCCAAAAACATTCCTGGCCATTATTGCCCATATTTGATGTAATACAATCTATCGGCAATATAGATGAAGATGAAATGTACCGTACTTTCAATATGGGTATTGGTATGGTCATTATCGCTGCCCCTGGGCAAGCAAATAATATCAAGCAAATAATAGATGCACATGAAATTGGCTTTGTGGTTGAGGACAAAAATCAAGTGAACATTATTTAATGAGTGTTGATATAGCCATTGTCCAATTCCCTGGATCCAACACGGAGCGGGAAACATTTATGGCGTGCCGTCGGGCGGGGCTTAATCCGGTAGAATTTTTGTGGAATGAAGCTCATGAAAAATTGACCAACTGCGCTGGATATATAATAATAGGTGGTTTTTCATACGAAGACAGATCCAGAGCTGGTGTAATCGCCTCCCTGGATCCAGTTATCAATGTAATCAAGGCTGAGAGCGAAAAGGGGAAGCCTGTATTGGGTATCTGCAACGGAGCGCAAATATTAATTGAATCTGGTTTGGTCCCCGGCGTAAAGAATTATGCCCTTTGCGCTGCTCTAACGGATAACAAACGAGTAATAAATGGGCGTGTTCTTGGTACTGGCTACTACAATTCCTGGGCAAATCTTACCTGTGCTGTGGAGCCAAACCAAACAGCCTTTACTAGACATTTAGAAACTGGTGAGTCTATCCGTATTCCCTTCGCCCATGCGGAAGGTCGATTTATTATACCAGATGATTTACTTACTACCCTAATCAACAATAATCAAATGCCTCTTCGTTACTGTGATGATAGTGGCAACATCATCAACGAGTTTCCGATTAATCCAAACGGCTCAGCGTATAACTCGGCCGCAGTCTGTAATCCTGCAGGCAATGTAATGGCCATAATGCCGCACCCGGAGCGGACGCCTAATGGTGATGCAATTTTCACATCTATGGCAGAATACATAAAAGATGGCCGAAGCTCTGAAATATTACCCATAGACTATGAACCACAGAAATACTCTATTCAACAATATTCCTCACATTCTGAGAATGTTGAGTGGTTGGTGAACATGATCATAACTGATAATGAAGCAATATCAGTCCATAACGCCCTGACCCATTTAAATATACCGGTCTATGTGCAGCGCATGACCCACTGGGAGATCATAACCGAAAATAAAACCAGTACGTTGCAGAATGAATTAATAGAAAGCGGAGAATTATTCAATAATAATAAAGAATTCATTACTGATCTTACACCCAATGATAATAGCGCAGCCTTTCTCGTACGGCAAAAAGAGGATATGCTGGGTAGACAAAAACAGCAATCTCTGACCAACCGGTTTGCCATCGAAGGCATACGTGAAATTCGCCATGGAGTCCTGTGGAACATAACAGTAAACAGTGGTAACTTTGATACGGCTATCCAACAAGTTTTGGATAACCACATTTTATACAACCCCTTTTCACAGAATTGCTATAAATATGGATAATGGTTATCGGGACCGCATAGCTTCAGAATTGGACAATTGTTTAACCAAGACAACGCTCCCTGCCGGCATGAAAAAAACGGGGAAAGTCCGCGATCAATATGACCTGGATGATAAAATTGTCCTTATTACTACAGACCGCCAAAGCGCCTTTGATCGAGTGCTGGCGGCCATTCCATTTAAAGGCCAGGTCTTGAACCAAACCAGTGTCTGGTGGTTTAACCAGACAGAAAATATTATTCCAAATCATTTAATCGCCACACCGGACCCCAATGTAATTGTTGCCAAAAAGTGTGCCGTATTCCCCATTGAATTTGTCGTGCGTGGCTATATCACCGGCAGCACCAGCACCTCACTATGGACAGTATATAATAATGGCGATCGAGAATATTGTGGCAATACCCTCCCCGAAGGACTGATTAAAAACCAGAAGTTGAAAGAAAATATGCTAACTCCCACCACGAAAGACGAACACCACGACCGACCCATTACACCGGAAGAAATTGTAAGCGAAGGATGGATGACTCAGGAAGACTGGGAATATTGCAGCACAATAGCATTAGAACTTTTTACCTTTGGCCAGCAACAAACAGCAAAGCATGGTATGGTTCTCGTGGATACTAAATATGAAATGGGGCGCGATGAAGATGGTAATATTGTTCTGATTGATGAAATCCACACACCAGACTCAAGTCGTTACTGGATCAATGAATCATACGAAACACGAATGGCAGCAGGAGAGGAGCCGCAAAACATCGATAAAGAATTCTTGCGGTTGTGGTTCGTTGAACATTGCGATCCCTACAATGATGCCGAGCTGCCGCCTGCGCCGGCTGATCTCGTTATAGAGTTATCAAGCCGATATATCTATCTGTATGAAACTATAAGTGGCGAACAATTCCCGCTGCCGCCTGTTGGTGAAACAATATTGGAAAGAATTGTCTCAAACCTGCAGGAATACTTATAAATGAAAACAGTTATTATTATGGGTTCAACATCTGATGAGCACCACGCCAAGAAAATTACCGATAAACTGGATGCCTACGGGATACAATGGGAACAACATGCCGCCTCCGCACACAAGGAGCCGCGTAAAGTTTTGGACATCCTGGATAGCAATAAGAATGAAAAAGATCTGGTCTATATCACTATTGCCGGCCGCTCCAATGCCTTGTCCGGGTTTGTGGCTGCCAATTCAGTCTTCCCAACTTTAGCCTGCCCTCCTTTTTCAGATAAAACCGATATGCTTGTTAATATCCACTCTACTCTCCAAATGCCTAGCAATACGCCGGTGCTCACAGTAATCGACCCCGGTAATTGTGCCTTGGCAGTGAAACGGATCTTTGGTGCCTGATCAACTGAATAGTATATCGCCCCTGGATGGCCGTTATAGTAAGGACGTTGCAGTCTTATCACATTACTTCTCTGAATCAGCGCTAATGCGCTACCGCCTGCAGGTAGAAGTTGAATATCTGATCGCTTTGAGCAATGAAAAAAAGATTGCTGCCTTACCACCAATACCTAATACAATACAAATAACATTAAGAAAATTATATGAGAAATTTGATTCGAGAGCGGCGCGGCGTATTAAAAAAATTGAAACTCAAACAAATCATGATGTAAAAGCAATAGAGCAGTACTTTGGTGAAAAATTACATAAAATCAATATAAGCAAATTCATTCCCTGGGTACATTTTGCACTTACATCCGAAGACGTAAATAATATCGCCTATAGCTTAATGTGGCAGGATGGAATAAAATATGTTTACCTGCCGATGTTAAATACCCTACAAAAAGAAATTAAAAAATTAAGCCGTCTGTACAGTTCTGCAGCTATGCTGTCCCTAACCCACGGCCAGGCGGCTACGCCCACCACATTCGGTAAAGAAATGACTGTCTTCCTGCGCCGCATGAATAGACAGGCCGCCATGTTAAAAGAACAACGGTTGCAAGGAAAAATCAGCGGTGCTACTGGTACCTGGGCTGCCCATACAGTCGCTTATCCAGGAATAGATTGGATCCGTTTTTCCAATCGTTTTATAAAACGATTTGGCTTGGACCCTAACCCGGTGACTACTCAGATCGAGCCACATGATTCTCTGGCAGAAAGTTATCATATTCTCACTCGCATCAATACCATTCTGATTGACTTTACCCGAGATATGTGGTTATATATCAGCCGCGCTATTCTGGGGCAGAAAAAGATAACTGGCGAGACCGGATCATCTACTATGCCGCATAAAATAAACCCCATCTATTTTGAAAATGCCGAAGGAAATTGTGGTCTAGCTAATGCCGTGCTGAATCATCTCGCCAACAAACTGACAGTCTCCCGCATGCAGCGTGATTTATCCGGCAGCACTGTAGTCAGAAATCAGGGTGTAGCCCTGGGGCACAGTTTTATTGGCTTAAACAATTTGATCAAGGGCATTGATCGAATTACCATTAATCAAGAAAATATGCGGGCTGAATTAGATAAACATTGGGAAGTATTAACGGAGGCAATACAAACAATATTGAGAAAAAATGGACACCCTGACGCTTATAATAAATTGAAAAAACTGACGCGGGGTAGCTATGTTGATCAGGAAACAATTCATAAATTAATTTCCGATCTAAATATTACTACAGATGACAAAAAGAGTTTACTGAAATTGACGCCGGAAAATTATACAGGGTTAGCCCCTGAGCTGGCGCGGCTAAAATAATGTGCGGGCTGGCAGGAATATATTCTCATAAACCAGTAGCAGCAGAGCTCTACGACAGCTTAATCCATTTACAGCATCGTGGTCAGGATGCCGCGGGAATCACCACTTATAAAAATCATATGCACAAAACGAAAGGTATGGGGCTGGTACGTGATATATTTACGGAAAAGAAAATCAAGCACTTGAAAGGAAATATCGGCATCGCTCACACCCGATATCCTACACATGGCGGTTTTGGCCATGGTGAGATACAACCATTTTGGACATCTGTTCCCTATGGTATCGCTTTGGCACATAATGGAAACTTGACTAACTATAAAGAACTTGCAAAAAATATCACCAGCAACGAATCCCGTTATTTAAACACAAATAGTGATACAGAAGTGTTGCTACATTTCTTCGCTGATCTACTGCATTATAAAAATCAACATCTCAACGATAAAGAATTTTTCGATAGGCTGTGCTCTGCGCTAGAAAAGATCTACGAACATATACAAGGTGCCTATTCTGTTGTGGCGTTAATTATCGGTAAAGGTTTGGTTGCTTTCCGGGATCCTCAGGGTATCAGGCCGCTGGTTAAAGGAATAAGGTCCAATGGCAACGGTGGTCATGATTATATCATTGCCTCCGAGAATACCATGTTTTACCACCTGGGATTTGAACCAGAAGGAAACGTATTACCGGGCGAATTAATTTATATAAGCGAGCAAGGCAAGGTATTCAGTAAACGATTAGCGAAAAAGTCATTTAACCCCTGTATCTTTGAATACGTTTACTTTGCTCGGCCGGACGCCACCCTGAATGATGTGAGTGTGTACCGTGCACGACTGCGAATGGGACAAAACCTGGCTGAAAGATGGAAAAAAACATACCCTGATAAAATTCCTGATATCATTATTCCAGCACCGAGCACTGCAAATACTGCTGCACTTTCAATGGCTACAGCGCTGGGTGTCCGCTATTCAGAAGGGTTATATAAAAATCCTTTTATCGGGCGTACGTTTATTATGCCCGGACAAAAAGTCCGTAAGAAATCTTTGAGCTATAAATTGACTCCTCAGGTCACAGAAATCGCTGGGAAAAAAGCAATGATTGTTGATGACAGTATTGTTCGTGGAAATACTTCCCGTGAGATTGTACGCATGTTAAGAGATTTTGGCGCAACTGAAGTATACTTTGCGGTGGCTTGTCCACCAGTACAATCGCCTTGTTTTTATGGAGTGGACATACCCACTCGCGCAGAACTAATCGCCAGCAACAAAACCATGGATGAGATCAAGCAATATCTGGAGGTAGATTTACTGCTTTACCAAGAGATTGAGGATCTGGCAGAAGCAGTTATGCGCAAAGGCGATCATCATATTGATCGACCCTGTATGGCTTGTTTCGATAAACATTACATTACCAGTGAGATGAATAATGAAAAAATTCAGGAGCTGGAAATGATGCGTATAAACGACCGCAACAGTTACTAAATGTAATATGAATATATTGGTTGTTGGCTCTGGCGCCAGAGAACATGCAATTGTACGAGCGATCGAGCGATCGCCAAAAGATAAAGAAATATTCTGTCTGGGATCTAATGTAAATCCAGGTATCGCAGAACTTTGTGCCGATCTTACAGTTGCGAACATTAATGATACACACACAATAACCAGCTACGCCAAGAAAAGAGCGGTTGATCTGGCAATTATTGGTCCTGAAAAGCCATTGGCTATCGGTGCAGCTGATGCTCTTTGGGATATGGACGTTAGAGTAGTAGGTCCAAGGAAAGATCTAGCCCAGATAGAAACATCAAAAGCTTTTACTCGCGACTTGCTCACCGAATACAATATTTCTGCCTGCCCCAAATACAAAACATTTTCATCTTTGGGTGGGGTGGTAGAATTTTTGAGCGAACTAGGTGAAAACTTTGTGGTAAAATACGATGGGCTGGCTGGAGGTAAGGGAGTCAAGGTGTCGGGTGATCATCTTCATTCACACGATGATGCAAAAATCTATTGTCAGGAACTAGTAGAAAAAGGCGGTGTTTTTGTGCTTGAGGAAAAACTCATCGGCCAGGAATTCTCACTAATGAGTTTTTGTGATGGGGAAAACCTCAAACATATGCCTGCAGTACAAGATCATAAGCGTGCCTATGAAGGTGATACTGGTCCCAACACGGGTGGTATGGGAACCTATTCCGACGGTGACCACTCCCTGCCTTTTCTGACAAAATATGATGTTAATCAAGCTCATGAAATCAATATAGCCACCGCAAAAGCATTAAAAAACAAATTTGGTGACGGATACAAGGGTGTGCTTTATGGCGGATTCATTACTACAGCAGATGGTGTAAAATTAATTGAGTACAATGCCCGCTTTGGGGACCCGGAAGCTATGAATGTACTTTCGCTTTTAGAGTCTGATTTTATTGAAATTTGCAATGGTATTGCCGATGGTAGACTGAATCAGGTTGACGTGCGCTTCAAAAACAAGGCTACCGTATGTAAATATGCTGTGCCGGAAGGCTATCCCGATAATCCCGTAAAAGGTGAATCTATTGATCTTTCAAATATTGAAAACCCCGATAGCTTATTTTACGCATCGGTAGATGTACATAATGGAAAACTTATAGAAGCGGGAAGTCGGACCGTTGCAGTTGTTGGTATAGCAGAATCTATTTCTGCAGCAGAAAAAATAGCAGAAAAGGAAATTTCCGCCGTGGGTGGACCGTTATTTCACCGCGCAGATATTGGAACAGACGCGTTGGTGCAAAAACGGGTTGACCAGATGAAATCATTGCGATGATTAAGCTTGGTGTTCTTGGCTCCACCAAAGGCACTGATCTACAAGCCATACTAGATGCAATTCAAAACGACGCGTTGGATGCAGAGGTTGCGGTAGTGATTTCAAACAGGGAAAATGCATACATTTTAGAGCGTGCAAGAGATCATAATGTCCCGGATGTTTTTGTTTCCCATAAAGGAAAAACAAGGGATGAATTTGATCGAGAAATAACAGCAGCATTACATCAACATGAAGCTGAGCTCGTGTTACTCATCGGTTATATGCGAATTCTGAGCGCAGAATTTTGCCGAATATGGCAAGATCGAATACTGAACGTACATCCGTCGCTTTTACCAAAATACGCCGGGGGGATAGATACCAATGTTCACGAAAAAGTGTTGCGGAACGGTGATATGGAAACGGGGTGTACAATACATTTTGTAACCGAAGAAGTGGACGCCGGGCCTATATTGATCCAGAAAAAATGTACTGTGGCTACAGATGATACCGTCGAATCACTAAAAACAAAGGTGCAACAATTGGAGGGAGCGGCGTTCATTGAAGCCATCGAAATGATTGCCAATAAATAGTAAATGATCAAAAAAGAAATATATAAATATGTGTCGTTTATTCTGGTGTTTTCTTTTTATTCCTGCCGGCCAGATATAAAACAGGGGTCGGGTGTGTTAATTTTCTCAAAAACTGCGGGTTTTCGACACAAATCCATAAAAACAGGTGTTGAGGCAATTAGGTTGCTGGGACAAAAACACGGATTTATGGTAAACCACACTGAAAATGCTAACGATTTCACCACCAAAGTTTTGGATAATTACAGG
>Ga0207966_1000279_pt1 | contig 29264 bp, 30 predicted proteins | sample Knorr_S23_td_NAD_FD_185611 | JGI IMG/M metagenome (GOLD analysis project Ga0207966, IMG submission 185611) | Marine microbial communities from Southern Atlantic Ocean transect - Knorr_S23_td_NADW_ad_2500m_LV_B (SPAdes) (version 2) | ecosystem: Environmental > Aquatic > Marine > Oceanic | place...
TACGCTGGGGACAATGTATTTATCACCGAGACCCATCCCAAGACGGTGAAAATGGGCGAGCTGGCCTTTAATGACTATTTGGATATAGCCCTGGAATTTTTTGTGAATGACCTGACGGTTGATGAGATTCCACTCTATGTGGATATGACAGAAGAGACCAACCTGGCCAATGTGAGCAAACTGCGCGTGCCCATCAAAAAGAGCGAGCGGGCCCGGCAGATCGGCCGCACGGTAGTGACCGGTATCGAGCAGGAATACGGTGCGCTGACACTGGGAGCCGACCTTTCCATAGATATCGAGCAGGATATCCCTGAAACAGGACTGAAAAACAAATATTCTGTGGCCATTGTTATCGGTAATAAAAACTACACCAACCCCGACGTACCGGAAGTAACCTTTGCCCATCGGGACGCCGCTGTGATGGAGCAATACCTAACTAAAACACTGGGTTTTGGGGAAGTCATCGTAGAGACCGATGCAACGCAAGCGAAATTCTTTGCCCTGTTTGGAACAGAGAAAAGGGACGGAAAACTTCAGGACTACGTTAAAGAAGGTGAATCGGACGTGTTCATCTATTACAGCGGCCACGGCGCTCCGGACCCGGAGAGCAAGGATGGATATTTTGTGCCGGTTGACTGCGACCCCGCCATGGTGGATGTGACCGGTTATTCCCTGGATCTTTTTTATAGTAAAATCAACAATCTGGGCGCCAAAAGTATCACCGTGGTAATAGATGCCTGTTTCAGCGGAGCCAGTGGCGGAGGAATGTTGCTGAAGAACATCAGTCCTGTGTTTATCAATGTAGATGAAACCGGACGTTTGGCAGATGAAGTCACTGTTTTTACTTCTGCATCTGGCGAGCAGGTCAGTTCCTGGTACCCGGAAAAGAAACATTCCTTGTACACCTATTATTTCTTAAAAGGGTTAAAAGGGGCAGCTGACCAGGACGGCAACCAGGCCATCACCGCTGAAGAGATGCAGTCTTATGTGCTGGACAAGGTGTCATACATGGCCCGCAAGCTGAATAGTCGGGAACAGACCCCAGGAGTACAGACTTTGGATAAGGAAAAAGTCTTAATTCAATTTTAAGAAGATTGTATGAAGAAAATAATTTACATATTTATTGTTTTCTCAATGGCATTCGGTCAAGATGATTATGAGGCATGGTTAAAAAAGCAACAGTCTGGATTCAATACCCTTGTTGAAGAAGAGAACACCTACATGGAGGCAATTACAAAGGAGTTCGATGATTATCAGGCAGAACAAGAACGACTATATCAGAATTTCAAGGATGAAGTTGAAAAGAAATGGGATGAATTCAAATTCAGCAGTAAAAAGACCTATGTGGATTATGATGGCGATCTGAATGCCCGAGGAAGTATTGATTTTGAAAATGGAGTAGTAGAAGTAGAAGTGATCGTTGATGTGGATCCCAAACAGACTTCTACTGAAGAAAATGAAGCTGGAGAAGAACTTCTAAAGAAAAAATTAACACAAATAGTGAAAAAAGAAGCTGATGATAAAGAGCCATTACTGAAAGACCAGTTGAAAGATAAACAGGGTCAAGAAGTGACCGCTAAAAATGCGGAATCTTTCGCTAAAGAAACCGTAAAAGAAAAACAAGTTAAAAAGGAAAAATTCACTGCTAAAGACGGTAAGGAACGCATAAAGTATACAGTGCAGGTCAAGATGCAGCCGGACCACGTAAAAACCCGCGCCGAACGGTTTAAAGAAGAAGTACTGACCCAGTCCAAACGTTTTAATATAGATCCAGCTATTGCAATGGCTATCATACAGACAGAATCCAGTTTTAATCCCAAGGCCCGTTCACACGTTCCTGCATTTGGTCTCATGCAGCTAGTACCTAAATCTGGTGCTCGAGATGCTTATAATCATGTCTATAAACAAGATAAACTGCTTTCAGGAGAATATTTATACGTGCCCTCCAATAATATTGAATTGGGGTGTGCCTATATAAGCAAGATTAGATATGCATATTTTAAAAATATTCAAAATGATAAAAGTGCATATTATTGTACCATTAGTGCATATAATACTGGACCTGGTAATGTAGCGAAAGCCATTACCGGAACAACGAAACTTCGACCCACTACCCAAAAAGTAAACTCCATGGATCCTGATCAAGTATATAATACTTTAAAGACAGATCTTCCTTATGAAGAAACACGGAATTATTTGGAAAAAGTGATTAGCAGGATCGAATATTATAGGTCTTGGATCTAGATAAGAAGGCATAAAGGATAGTGAACAAACACCAGGCTTACAGACCATGAACAAAGAAAAAGTTTTAATTAGGTATTAGAAGTTATGTATCATATTAATTTTAAAGATAAAATAATAATGAGCTTTTATTCTAATTAGTATCATTTTACATTCTTAATAATGATGCTAAATCAAAAAAGTAGTTCATTATAATTAAGGAGAATCAAATGAAAAGAATATTATTAACTACATGCGCATTGTTTCTGATTGCCGGCTGTGCCTCTAATCGCTCCGGCAGCACAGAGGATACAAAAAGCGATACGCCAGACTGGTGGTTTAGTCCGGCCACATCCGAAACGCATTATTATGGTTTCGGACAAGCCAAAAAACAAAACCCGTCGCTGGCGCAAAAAACTGCCACAGAAAGATCAAGGGCAGAAATCTCCAGCCAGGTCAAAGCATCAGTGCAGACCGAACTGCGTGACTGGATGCAGGAATCCGGTGTGGGTGAAAATGCCCAGGCCTTGGAGTTTACTGAAAACACAATAATCTCTGCATCAGACAATGCGTTTCAGGGGTCTAAGCCTGATAAATACGAATTGGCCAAAGACGGCACTGTTTATATCCGTGTTTCTTATCCTATAAATGCGGTTGAAAAGGGGTTATTCGATGCTGCCAAACGGGAAGAATCACTATATAACGAGTTTAAGGCTTCTCAAGCGTTTGACAGGTTGGAAAAAAAGTTTTCTGACTAATGTGCATTAAATAATTCACGAATTAAAAGCTATTTACTAATTAAAGAGCCCTGTTATTTTTCAGGGCTCTTTAATTAATGCTATGAATCGCTATTTATCTATCATTTTCATTTTGATCATTGGCTGTGAGCAGCCAGATCTGCACCACGCCACTGCAGAGTCCATTTATAATAATGTTATATCTAAAAAGGGTGAAGAAGCAGTTCTGTTAAACTTCTGGGCCATGTGGTGCGCGCCCTGTGTGGCGGAATTCCCAATAATAGTAGATCTTGCGGATGAATATGAAAATGATCTGGCAGTGTATTTTGTTAGTGTGGATTGGCTCGATGAAGAGGATAAAGTTGTATCATTCTTAAAAGATCAAGGGGTCACATGGACCACATTTATCAAAGATGAAAAAGACAATGCATTCATCAACGGCATCCATGAAGAGTGGAGCGGCGCTTTGCCCTTCACAATTCTATACGGAAAATCATCTGGAGAGGTGTTAGATTATTGGGAAGGTGAGCAGCCTGAAAAACGATTTAGAAAAGCAATTATTAACGCAATTAATTCATAGGTATGTAAATGAAAAAATTTATCAGTTTAATTTTAATAGGATGTTTGACCATACTGTCCGCAAAGGAACTGGACCTTGGGTCAATACTGCCATTGGGGGATATCAAAATGGCAGATATCAGCGGCAAGGACGTATCCTTGAACGATGCCAAAGGAAAGAATGGTCTATTGGTCATTTTTTCCTGCAATACCTGTCCCTGGGTTATTGCCTGGGAAGACCGTTATGTTGAACTGGCTGACACGTACAAAGACAAGGGTGTGGGTATAGTTGCGATTAATTCCAATGAAACTCAGTTCGAAAATGTGGACAGCATGGAAGAGATGCAGGCACACGCCAAAGAGCAGGGATATAATTTTTATTATACCATGGATAATGGTTCAAAATTAGCAAGCGAATTTGGAGCTACTAGAACACCCCATATCTATCTTTTTGACAAAAAAGACAAGCTTGTCTACCGGGGTGCCATCGATGACAATGCCCGCAAACCGGATAAAGTTGAAAACACATATTTAGCGGATGCTATCGATAATATGCTGGCTGGAAGTGCCATTGACCCGACAGCCACCAAAGCGTTGGGTTGTGCTATCAAATTCGCCAAATAGCCCTTAAATGAAATTCGAGACATTTATACTGGAGAGAGAACAGTCTCTCTGGGAAAATGAGGTGCATTATAACCTCTCGGAGAGTGGTGTGCACCCGGGGACCATAAATGATCTTTTTGATCAGGATGATATCAATGAGATCCTCAATACAGAATTGACCTATAGCCCCACCCAAGGTTCGCCAGAATTGCGGGATGCTATAAGTGGTCTTTATGAAAATGTTTCAGCTGCTGACGTATTGGTGACCAACGGTTCAGCAGAAGCAAATTTGGTTGCGATCCTTACTCTGTTGAGTGCCGGGGATGAACTCATCTACATGGTGCCCAATTATTTGCAAATAAGAGGTATTGCCCGTGCCATTGGTGTGGATGTAAAAGAGATTGCACTGAAAGAAGAGTTGAACTGGAAACTCGATCTGGATGAACTGGAATCCATGGTCACCGAAAAAACAAAAATGATCGCTGTGTGCCATCCCAATAATCCCACTGGTTCGGTCCTGCCCCATGAACAGGTAAAGGCCATCATCGATATTGCGGATAAAGCGGGGGCTTATGTTCTGTCAGATGAGGTCTATCGCGGTGCGGAATTGAATGGTGAAGAATCCACCAGTTTTATCAACATGGGTTATGATAAAGCTATTGTTAATTGTGGTCTTTCCAAAGCATATGGATTCCCTGGGCTGCGTGTTGGGTGGACCATTGGCAGCAATTCATATATGCACAGTGCCTGGAAAGTCAAGGATCATACGTCCATTTGCCTGGGTCGCTTAAGTGACCTTATGGCCACCAAGATTCTACAGCCTGAAATGCGTCAACAAACTCTGGCCAGAACCCGATCAGTACTCCATGCGAATCTGGATATTATTCAGAATTGGGTGGATTCATATAATAATCACTTTCGTTTCATTCCGCCGGAAGCAGGGGCCATGGCATTTATGAGCTATAGCTTTGATGTAAACTCTACACAATTGGTAGAACGAATTCGTGATGAACAAAGCGTGCTCCTGGTTGCTGGAGACTGGTACGGCATGGATAAGTATCTCCGTTTTGGTTATGGCGCTAAAAGGGAGCATTTGATCAAGGCACTTGAATTAAGCGACAAGGTCTTTAAGACATTGTGATCACAGCTGAAGCTATAAAAACAACAGGTGCAACCATTGCACCATATATTAATTATACACCGGTGCAGCATTCTCCTTATTTAAGCCAATTAGCAGATGCAGATGTGCATCTGAAACTGGATTGTATACAAAAAACTGGCTCCTTTAAATTTCGAGGAGCCATGAGTAAACTGACGTCTCTTCCTAAAGAAGAACGCAAGGGCAATGCCTATGCTGCTTCAACGGGAAATCATGGGGCGGCAGTTTCGTTAGGCGCCTCATTGTTGGGTATGAATGGCAAGGTCATTGTTCCAGAAGGCACATCTCCAGCCAAATTGGAAATGATCAAATTTTATGGTGGTGACATCGAGTTTTTCGGTACGGATTGCCTGGACGCTGAAGCACGGGCCCAGGAATTGGTCAAAGAGAGCGGCGGAGTATACGTATCGCCTTATAATGATGAAGCAGTGGTTCGTGGCCAAGGCTCATGTGGAGTAGAGATTCATGAACAAATGGGTGACATTGATGCATTGATCGTTTCTGTAGGTGGTGGTGGCTTGATAGGTGGTATTGGCATTTATTTAAAATCAGTCAACTCTAAAGCCGAGATCATTGCCGCCTCACCAAAGAATTCCTGTGTGATGTATGAGTCTCTCCAAGCTGGAAAAATTCTGGATCTGCCATCAGAGCCCACACTATCAGATGGCACTGCAGGTGGGGTAGAGGAAGATGCAATAACGTTTCCAATTTGTCAAAATGTGATTGATCATTTTGTACTGCTATCAGAAGATGAGATCGCTGATGGCTTAAGAACAGGATTAATGAAACACCATATAATGATGGAAGGGGCTGCAGGTGCATCCGTTGCTGCATTCTTAAAGGATAAAGATCGTTATAATGGAAAAAAAGTGGTTATCGTGATCTGCGGTGCTAATATCAGCCAGGATGTGTTAAAACAAGTTCTCGCTTGAAAGTATATAATCTCACTCAAATAAAAGAAGCCCTTAAAGGATTGGATATAGTTCCAGCCATTGAGGATGGATTTGTTCAATATTCCAATGGAAATGTGGTTGTTCCTCCTGTAGGTGAACTCATTTTTGATGATCCTCCCGGTGATGTGCATATCAAATATGGCTATATCAAGAATGATGATATATATGTTATCAAAATTGCATCCGGTTTTTTTAATAATGCTGCGTTAGGCTTGCCATCATCCCAGGGCATGATGCTCGCTTACAGCCAAAAAACAGGTGCACCTGTTGCAATACTCCATGATGAAGCGCACCTGACGAATATACGCACAGCGGCTGCTGGTGCAGTGGTGGCCAAATATCTTGCACCGGATAATGTTGACTGCATCGGCATAATTGGAACAGGCACACAGGCTCGGCTGCAATTGGAATATTTATCTGGAATTGTAGATTGTAAACATGTAAAAGTGTGGGGCAGACATGTGGATCATACGGATGCTTATTGTGCTGAAATGAATAAGCAAGGCTATTCGGTATCTTCTACAGATCTAGAGTCATTAACTAAAGCATGTAATCTTATTGTAACAACAACTCCTTCAACAGAACCATTAATAGCATCGGATTGGGTTCAGCCGGGGACGCACATTACTGCCATGGGTTCCGATACACCGGGTAAACAAGAGTTGGATACAGAAATACTTAATAGGGCAGATCGCGTTGTAGCAGATAGTATTGCGCAATGTATTGAAAGAGGAGAAATAGCTAAAGCGCTGGAAGCAGGTGTTCTTGTCGAAGATGAAGTCGTGGAGCTTGGCCATGTCATTTCTGGAAAAGCAGAAGGTAGAACACGTGCTGATCAATTAACAGTGGCGGATCTTACTGGCGTAGCTGTCCAGGATATACAGATCACAAAAGCCGTATTTAACTCCTTGAAGTGAGTCAGTTATAAATATTATTATAAAGTAATGTCAAACGAATATAAACACCCACGAAAAAGCAACATTGAACTCTGGTTGGATGATCATAACCATGAAATGGAACTGATAAGAACAATGGTTGCGCTGCTTGTTTTGGCTTTACAAATAATCATATTGTACAAGATATACCGTGGTTAATATAAAGATCAGTCAGCCAGCTATTAAAGAGATGGAAGCAAAGGGAGTATTAAACTGGCCTATTTGGGAATGTAGAGTATCTGAATTTCCCTGGACGTATTCTGAAAGGGAGTCATGCTATATATTAAAAGGAGAAATTGAAGTAACCACAGATGTTGAAACTGTATCTATTCAGCCCGGTGATTTTGTTGTATTTCCTCAAGGATTGAATTGTAGGTGGAACGTAAAAGCTCCTGTTCGTAAACATTATAATTTTGGATAAAGATGATGAATTTAGAGTGGCGAATTTTATTAACAATTGGAATTGGTATGTTGATAGGCTCCGGAGTGGCATTTTATTGGGGTTATCAGCTAAAAACAGTTGGTGATTCTTTCAGTCATATCTGGATCTTGGCTTTGGGTTTTGCCTGGGTCGGAAGTGATGTGATACAAAAAGCAATTACAAAAAGATCAAATAATTCAAAATAGTTTTATTAATTCAATTGGCTGATCTTTCAGATGAGAGAATCAGTATATAATTATCTCAATACTTTTGAGCCCTTTGATATGTTCGGATTGGAACATATCCTGGCGCTGATTGCAGCACTTGCTGTTATCATAGTACTTCCTTTATATGCTAAACGTCATCTGAATGAACAGATGCAACATAGATTGGGAATGGTGATTGGTTGGCTGGTCTTTGGAAATTACATCACTTGGGTAGGATTGGAAGCCATCGCTGGTACATTTGATGTCAAAGAACATTTGCCCGTACATCTATGCCGTTTTACTAATTTAGCCATACCTCTGGTCATGGTGTGGCGCAGTTTTTTAGCTTATGAGATTTTATTTTTCTGGGGTTTGTCAGCAATGCTGCAGGCTTCATTTACGCCGGATATTGCTGCAGGTTTTCCCCATTTTCATTATTTCCGTTTCTGGATGGGTCATCAAGGTGTAATCCTGGCGTTGATCTATGCCACTGTTGTATATGAAATTCGCCCAACATTTAAAAGCCTTATCAAATCTTTTATTGCGTTAAATATTTTTCTGGTGATTGCTGCTATTGTGAATCTGTTGCTGGATGCTAATTATTTTTGGATCTGCGGCAAACCGGTGAATCATATCGGCGAACGTATTCCCACTCTTTTAGATTATATGGGCCCTTGGCCTTGGTATATTCTCACCGGTGAAGTTGTGGCATTAGCTCATTTTTTATTAGCTTACAGCCCATTTTATATTATTAAAAGAAAGGTACAGAAATGAATCGAAATGTAATTTTAGTGCTCTTTTTAATGATTGCAATTTCAATGGTTGTCATAAATAAACAGTTGATAGCAAAACAGGAACAAGAAGAAATGTTAATACTTCCAGTTGCAGAAAAAATTCCACATAAGACTACTATTCACGGTTATGATCGCGTTGATAATTACCATTGGATGCGTTTAACAGATAAACAAAAGTTGGCCAAGAATCCAGATGCTCAAACGCAAAAAGTGCTGGATAATCTGAAAGCAGAAAATGCTTATAAAGAAGTCAAGCTCAAACACACTGAAAAATTTCAAGAAACATTGTTTGATGAAATTGTTGGGCGCATCAAAAAAGATGATGAATCCGTTCCTTATTTAGATAATGGGTTTTGGTATTATACACGGTATGAAAAGGATAAAGAATACCCGATTCACTGCCGTAAAAAAGAATCTCTGGATAATCCTGAAGAGATTATGATCGATGTGAATGAATGGGCAGAAGGTCATGATTATTATTCTTTAAGAGGGCTCTCTGTTAGTCCTAATAATCGGTTATTGGCATTTAGCACAGATACGTTGAGCCGGCGCATTTACACGATAAGAGTAAAAGACTTGGAAACAGGTGAAATGCTGTCTGATACAATTCTCGGCACAGGAGGTGGAACAGCCTGGGCCATGGACAGCCAAACATTCTTTTATACAGTAAAGAATGAGGTCACATTATTAAGTGAACATATCGATAGGCATAAACTAGGGACTCCTCAATCTAAAGATGTGCGGGTCTATACTGAAAAAGACAACACATTTTACATAGGTGTGTATCGGTCCAAATCAGATAAATATATGATCATATATAATGGCCACACATTGGTCAATGAATATCACATTCTGGAAGCAATCAATCCTGAAGGTGAATTCCGTTCTTTTTCACCTCGTGAAGAGGTCCATGAATATTCTATCGAGCATTACAAAGACAAGTTTTATATTGTTACCAATTGGGACGCGACCAACTTTCGGTTAATGGAAACGCCGGACAACGCTACAGCCAAGGAAAACTGGACGGAAGTGATAGCACACCGTGAAGATGTTTTGTTAAGCGACATAGAAGTCTTCACGAACCATATGGTCATCAGCGAACGGAAAGATGGTCTGCGACAATTACGCGTTATAGACCAGCGTTCAGGGAAAGAACATTATATGAATTTTGGTGAAGCTATTTATTCTGCTTTTGCTACAACAAATCCCAGTTTCGACACTAATATATTGCGCTATGGTTTTTCATCCATGAAGACACCGTATTCTACCTTGGATTACAACATGGATATGCGGGAGTCAACGCTTTTAAAACAGACTGAAGTAGTGGGCGGCCACAATCCTGATGATTATATCACAGAACGGCTTTTTGCTCCTGCAAGAGATGGTAAAATGATCCCCATCTCGATTGTTTATAAAAAAGGTTTTAAGAAAAACGGTAAAGGAAATGTGTTACAGTATGCTTATGGCTCATACGGATCAACCATGGATCCTTCATTCAGTTCAACTCGATTGAGTTTACTAGACAGGGGTTTTGCTTTTGCAATTGCCCATATCCGTGGCAGTCAGACTTATGGACGTCCCTGGTATGAAGATGGAAAAATGTTCAATAAGATGAATACGTTTACAGATTTTATAGACTGCTCTAAATATTTGATCCAGGAAAACTACACGAGTGCGGATCATCTTTTTGCCATGGGCGGCAGTGCTGGAGGATTACTTATGGGTGCTGTGGTCAATCTGGCACCGGAACTGTTTAAAGGAGTCGTGGCAGCAGTACCTTTTGTGGATGTGATCAACACTATGCTGGATGGCACTATTCCATTAACCTCCAATGAGTGGGATGAGTGGGGCGACCCCATGAAAAAGAAAGAATATGATTACATGATGACGTATTCTCCTTATGATAATGTAGAAGCCAAGAATTATCCCAATATGCTCATCACTACGGGATATTTTGATTCGCAAGTTCAATACTGGGAACCACAGAAATGGATGGCTAAACTGCGCGATATGAAGACAGATGATAATTTATTGGTCATGCATGCGAATATGGAAGCGGGCCATGGCGGTAAATCCGGACGTTTTCGCCGCTACCGCGAAGTGGCCCTTGAATATGCGTTTATGTTTAACCTTGTTGGAATAAAACGTAAATGATCAAATATCTTATCGTTTTAGTCAGTTTTATTATTGGTTTACAAGGTCAGCAGCAAAATAGACTGTTTTGGGATGGCGGTGACTGGAAGCGAGTCAAACAATTTGCTGAGGGCAATTTGGAGATAGAATACCATATCAAAGCGGCATATGTCAATGGTGTTTTGGATGGCAGGTTATTTTTTTATTTAAAAACGTGGTCAGTAGAACAAGGCTTGGCTGACAGCCTCTATGCGGAAACAATCGATTATTTGAGTCCCCGTGAATTGGTGCGCTCACTGGATAATTTTTATGCGGATCCTTTAATGGTTTACGTTCCAGTAACGTCGGCGATGATCATTGCCAATATGTATGCGGAGCGAATCCCCTTAAAGATTATCGATGCCTATGTTCAGCAAACCAAGTTTTGGATCAATGATCTGCTTTTAAGATTGGATGAGCATAGCCCGGCAGAGCTTTTGGAGGAAAAGCACGAAAAACACCGGGAAAAACAACCGCAGAATTAATCTATCCTATAAAATCCAATTTCAGGGTGGTAGGTATATACTCTATAATCTTCCGAAAAAGTAATCTTGCTGACGTTGAATTTGTAAGCTGGAAAGGGATCAACAAGAACCATTGTTATATTTCTTGAAGCAGTCCTATTATGCCGCAGAGCAGGATCATTAGGGCCAATTATGATGAGTCGTTTTTCCGTTAATGTTTTACCTTCATCAGTAATAACGTTAACAAAACCTTCTAAATGATTAATAGTACGCTTGCTATTATTATCAATCTGTACGACAATACCTATGGTCTCATCATCAATTATTCGTAAGCGCACATCGATCTTGAGCGGCTGCGCCGCAATAATTCCGATGAGTAAGAGCAAGAAACACAGTTTTTTCATGCGTAAACTTCGTTAAGGTTAAGGAAACTCGAAAGAAAAAGTCGTGCAACCTTTAATCACATCGTTTGTAGAATGAACTGAACATGAACGAAGACCACTTCCGACAAACACTTGCCAAACTGGATAATTCTTTTCTTTTAAAAAAAATTGGGCAGTCCAATGGTACATGGATCGCCATTGGTAGACTATTGTCAGGTTCGGAGATGAATGATATTCAACGCGTGTTGAATAAAGAACCTTTTGATTATACTGTATCGGCTGAAAATGAAGAAGTGCTAATTAAAGGTAGCGGAGCAGATAATGTAGTATTGCGCATTCCCAAGATCTCCCGACTGCATTTAGGTTTGTTCTTAGCCACTATTTTAACCACGCTCATTGCCGGTGCCACGATGGAGGGGGCAAATATTTTTTCAAATCCCTTAGAAATAACAAAAGGGATTCCTTTTTCATTCACATTGCTGTTGATCCTGGGATGCCATGAGTTCGGGCATTATTATTATGCCATGAAACATAATGTAGACGCCACATTGCCGTACTTTATCCCGGCTCCTCCGTTTCTGTTTCTCATCGGTACATTTGGCGCTTTCATCAAGATCAAATCGCCCATTTACAGGCGGGATGCACTGTTGCAGATAGGTGCTGCTGGACCTATAGCAGGATTTATTATTGCTGTTCCAGCATTGATCATTGGATTGATGTTATCAACCGTTGTTGCTGTAGATAGTGCACAGGTGGGTATTATTTTAGGTGATTCCATTTTGATGAAATTACTCACTGCTATTATTTATCCTGGATTGCCGGAGAATATGGATATTCTTCTGCATCCAATGGCCTTTGCCGGTTGGATCGGTTTGCTGGTAACCATGCTGAACCTTTTACCCATTGGCCAGTTGGATGGTGGGCATATCGCTTACGCCATGCTGGGCAAAAAACATAAAACATTAGCAAAAGCAGCGTTTCTGGCTTTAATACCATTGAGCTTTCTTTCCTTGAACTGGCTCATTTGGGGAATTCTTATTTTGGTAATCATGCGCACCACAAACCATCCGCCTATTCAAGATATCCAAACACCTTTATCCAAAGAGAACAAAAATATCGGTTTTATCTGTTTGATAATATTTTTACTTTGTTTCATTCCAGCACCATTTCAAATGCCGTGAGAATTTTTTATTCATTTTTCATGATAAGCGTCATGATCGGTCAAGTCCGCGTGGGCGACTGGGATGCCTATACATCTCCATTGGAGATCGCTGATTTGGTGGAGATGGATTCACTATTGGTCAGTGCAACTAACGGTGGTTTACTGGTATATGACCGGGACCTTGATGATTTTACTACTTACACAAAGATGCATGGACTTGTGGGGACAGAATTATCAGCAGTAGCCGTTGATGTGTATGATCAATTTTGGGTAGGAGGATCTTCGCCAGCTGGGTTTATACAATTATTAGATGAACAATTTTCTGTATTGGAATCCTTCGATCTGGACCTCACAGAAATTGTGGATTTTGCATTAGCTGATTCCATTGCCTTTGCGGCATTTCTACAAAACCAGGATTGGGGTATTATGGAGTTTCGTTATGATGGCGAACAGTTTTTTTATAAGGATGTATACAATAATTGGCCAGTGACACTGAATGAAATTTCCGGTTTAGTCATGGTTGGAGAAATACTCTATGTGGGCACAAATCAAGGTATGTTCTCCGGCAACTGGAAGACAACTAATTTGAAGGATCCTGTTAACTGGCAGCAGGATGATGAATTGACAGGATCGATATCAACCTTTAAACAGAATGATAACAATATATTAATGGTCATGGACAATGATATTTATGAATTCAATACAATGACTGCTTCTTCAAATTTGCTTTGGGACTATTACCATGATTCCTATGAGATCTATGATGTTATTAAGGATAATGAAGGTGAAATGTGGGGTGTGCTCAACAAAAAATTCATGAAAATGAATACGACTGCTGTGGCATGGTCAAAACAACCAGGCGAAAAATTTAAAAGGATCTTTTATCTTGCAGATGGTACAATCGTTGCAGGAACTACTACGGGATTGCTGTTTCTAAACGAAAATTCGCAATCATTTACTAGGAAAAAACCAAATGCCCTGTTGATGAATAGTGTTACCGCAGTGCATGTGCTGGCTGATGGACGCCTGGTTGCTGGTTCGCGGTACGGACTGATGATCAAAGAAGATGCAGGCTGGCGCAATATTGTAGGGTTCGACGGCGATGATCTCATCGTTTCAGAAAATAAAGATTATTCCAGTTTTGTAGCCGATACGATACCTGTTCATTTTGGGAATTATATTGCAGATATTGAAGAAGGCGCTAACGGTTTACTCTATTGTGGAGTGCGCGGCACGTATCCGGAACCGAATCGTCATGGCGGCGGAATTGTGATCATCGATATTGATGATCCGGCGAATTTCACTCTCATCGACACGGCCCAACTAGATTATTTCGCCAATGAATATCTTATAGTGAAGGATATTGCTAAAGATCCTTTCGGCAACCTCTGGATTGCTGATACGTATGCCACAACACATTTTGAACCGTTAAAAGTCTTAAAGACTGATGGTACATGGGGTGCATATGATGTAACCAGTTCGGGTGGTATTTTGAGTCTTACTCCCAATTCCATTGATTTCGATTCCTGGGGCCGGGTGTGGATAGGTTCCTTTGAGGATAATAATAATGTCGGCGGCGCCAGCAATGGTGGCTTGGCCATGCTGGATTACAGCGGAGATCCTGCTGATCCCGATGAAACGGAATGGACCAAAGTAAACGTCAACACCGCTGTTTCCACCAATACCGTTTGGTCATTGGGTGTGAATAGCAGCGATGTCCTTTATTTATTATCACCAAAAGGGTTGAATGGACTGACACTCCAATTTTCAAATTCCGATCCAGTGTCTCATTATGGGTTTACCTATTATCCCAATATTTCCTTTAGTTCCGGTTCAAAATTGCGTATTGATCCGCGGGATAATATTTGGACAACATCACCGACTCAAGGTGTGTATGTTTTAACATCATCAGCATCTTACTGGCCTGATATTAATGGACTCACTGCAGAGAACAGTTATTTACTCTCCAACAATGTTGCTGCTGTGGCATTTGATGAAAATGAAGGACTGGCCTATATCGCTACAGATAGAGGGATAAATGTGGTAAAGATTCCCTATGCCAAAAAGAACTCTGCTTTTTCAAATGTCGATATTTTTCCCAGTCCGTTCCGCATCCCAACTGCAACACCACTTACAATTGATGGACTTATGGACGGATCGTCCTGCAAGATTATGACACTCACCGGCAGAGTATTGCAGACCATTGAATCACGACCGGATGTGGAAGGTTACCAGGCATTTTGGGATGGGAGAGATGAATCCGGACATTGGGTTGGGACAGGTGTATATCTCATTTCCATGTATGATGAGAATGGGGCATCTTCTTTTTCAAAAATTGCAGTTATACATCATTAAATGATTATTAGGAACGTTAAAAATACGATCAAAATTGTTATAGGTGTCATCCTGGTCATCATTGGATTAATCGGTGGCCTGATTCCTATTTTCCAGGGTTGGATATTTGGAATTCCCGGATTATTATTATTGAGCAGTGTGTTTCCGCCTTTGCGCAAATGGGTGGATAAAGTAAAAGCTAAGATGAGAAAAAAAGAAAATTAATTCTGTTGTATATACTCGGGCATGATCCCGAATTCTGATTCCAGTTCCCCTGCAATATTCCGTATCATATTTTTGCGTTTTTCATGATGCATGAAAGCGCTTTTCATGGCAATGATAGTCACTTCCCGAAAATCGTGTAATCCAAAGCCAAATAAATTTTTAGCTACCATGAATTCATCTGTGAGTGTAGTCCCGGACATGAGACGATTATCTGTATTAAGCGTAACGCGGATGCCTTGATCGTAATAAAATTTCATGGGATGATATTTCAATGACCGCACTGAATAAGTTTGCCAATTCGAGGTCAGGCAGATCTCGAGAGGAATGCGGTGGTCATTTACATAATTCATGAGGTCTTTGTCTTCCTTCAGTCTTGTACCGTGTCCAATTCTGTTGGCACTGCAATGATGGATTGCCTGATGAATGGATGATGGTCCAAAAGCTTCGCCGGCGTGGATGGTGGCATTAATGTTATTATTACGAATGAGGTAAAAGGCTTCTCGATGTTTTTTGGCAGGGAAATTTTCTTCAGCTCCGGCAAGGTCAAACCCCACTACTCCTTTATTCTTATAGCGAACAGCAATATCTGCCAGTTTTAAAGATGCTTCCGGGGAAATGTGGCGTATACCGCAAATGATGATCCCCGAGCTTACGCCAAAATCTTTTTCACCATTTTTTAATCCGTGTTGCACGGCTTCTACGGATTCGCCCATAGTCATCCCTTCTGCAGTATGGAGAATGGGAGAATAGCGAATTTCGATATAGCGGACATTTTCTGCGGCTACATCCTCAACCAATTCATAAGCGCAGCGCTCCAAACTTTCAGGTGTCTGCATAACGCTTAAAGTGATATCAAAACGTTTGATATAATCTTCCAGGGAACCGCGCTTATCCCCAATGATGAGAGCTTTACGAAGATCGTCAATATTTGATGCCGGAAGCTCAATGCTGTCTTTTTGAGCTAGGTCAAATACAGTTTCTACCCGCAGACTACCATCCAAGTGGCAATGGAGCTCAACCTTGGGCAGTCGTTTAAGTAAAGCGTGAGTTATCCTCATTTTTTTGTAACAGATTTGTAAAGCCAGAAAATCACAGCCGCGAATGCCACCGGTCCAAGTAGTTCAAAACCGTGAAAATTCGGCCACCAAACTTTATTCCCAGTGACAAAAATGGGTACGGCCACAAGTATGCCCATTAGCGCTTCCCCGGTAATGAGCCCGGATGCGATGAGCAGTCCCTTCTTTTCGGACGTTTTTGACGCGCCTGCTTTTTTACCCAGATGATTGATCATACCACCGATGAAAATGGGAACAGTCAATGTTATGGGCAAGTAAATTCCTACTGCAACAGCCAAAACTGGAACGCGAAAGTCGGAGCCGCGCTTTTCCTGTCTAATATCGATAAGAATTATGAAAACGGCGATCAGAGCGCCCATATAGACGAATGTCCAGGGCAGGTTACCCGTAAAGACGCCATCGGCTACTGATTTCATCAGTGTCGCCTGTGGTGCAGAAAGTGTGGGCGAACCGATTGTATATGCGGTATGCAGTATGTCCAGGACCAATCCCAGCACCAGGGCAGCGCTGACAGTTCCCACAACCTGCATTACTTGCTGTTTCCAGGGAGTTGCGCCCACAATGTGGCCTGTTTTCAGATCCTGCATATTGTCACCGCCGATGGCGGCAGCACAGCAGACAACAGCACCCACCATAATGGCTCCGGCAGCACCAACTTCTGAACCGGTACCCAGTAATGCCAACAACAGCAAGGATGAAAATAATATTGTAGCAATAGTTACTCCTGAAATAGGATTATTGGAAGAGCCCACAACACCGGCCATATACGCTGCCACAGCAGAGAATAAGAAACCGAATACCATCATCACAACTGCCAAAAGAGCGGCAATCCCAGCTGATTCAATGATTCCTAGATATAAAAAGAAAACCGGTACAAGCAATCCTATCAATGCATAAGCCACATAATTGATGGGTATATCCATTTCTTCTTGCGGAACGTCCGCACCGGACTGGCGATGCTTTACTGCATCGAGGCTGGCTTTAATTCCGACTACCAATGGTTTAAATAATTTGATTAATGACCAGACACCGCCCACAACCATGGCACCGACACCCAAATAGCGAATTTTTGAATTCCAGATATTCCAAGCTGCATCCATGGCATCACCTTCATAGCCATTGATGGCTGTATAGATGGGAATAGCCACAGCCCAAGAAATCAAACCTCCAGCTAAAACAAGGATACCAATATTTCGTCCAACAATATACCCAACTGAAATAAGAGCAGGGGAAAGATCTGTCCCGATTCCGAAGATAGATCGCCCGACACCAGCAGCGCCCACAATTTCGGCATGCCACATGGCAAAACCCTGCTGGCATACTTTCATACCTCCGCCAATCAGGCTGGCAATACCAATTGTTTTTAATCCTCCGGCTGCATCAGTCTCGCTGCCTTGCCGGGCTTCTTCTCCGGCTCGCAGAATTTCCGCCGTGGCAATTCCTTCCGGATATTTGAGTTTTGCAACCACGATTAATGCCCTGCGCAGTGGAATGGTAAACAATACACCGATGACACCACCAACAGTTGCGATCTTTGCTACTTCCATATAATCAAATGTTTCCCAGTAGCCCAATAATACAAGTGCAGGTATGGTAAAAATCACGCCCGCTGCCAGGGATTCGCCGGCAGAAGCAGCAGTTTGAACAATATTATTCTCTAAAATATTTGATTTTTTAAATAACGACAGCACACCCATGGATATAACAGCAGCGGGGATAGAGGCGGAAACGGTCATCCCGGCAAAAAGGCCCAGATAAGCATTGGCTCCAGCGAGGATCATGGATAAAACGACACCTAAAAAGAGCGCTTTGATCGTGATCTCGGGAAGTGGATTGTGGTTTGTCATTGAATTCTTTTGTTTATTGCCGGCGAAAGTAGACTAAAAAGCTGTTGTGCATCAAGCATTGTAACTGTTGTAATTTTGCTTATCAGAAGGGGTGCTCTTCCGAACCAGATGGAATTGCTGAGATAACACCCATGAACCTGATCTGGATAATACCAGCGTAGGAAAATTATGCATCTCACATTACTCATTTTATTAACAGCAACATCGCTGTATTCACAAATAAGTGGGTCAGTTGTTGATGCCGAAACCAATCAACCCATTGCCGGAGTCAATATCACTGGTGGAAATACGGGAACAGCTGCTGATAAAGAAGGCCGATTTTCAATTGCAGTCCAGGAAGGAGCTGAATTGACATTCTCGCACATTGGATATTCAATAATCTCAACAAAAGCTTTCGCTGGAATGTCCGTGAAATTGAAAGCTATTATTTTACGAAGTCAAGAAATTGTCGTCCGCGCCGGATTGAAAGAAGAATCACACCAACGCTCAACTAATAGTGTAACCGTGATCGATGCCGCATCCTTAAAACGGGCTGATGGCAGCCATTTTCAGGATGTCATGGAATCCATCCCGAATTTCAATGCTGCCGGTGGAACTAGCCGTCCACGCTATTTCCAGATTCGCGGGATTGGCGAGCGCAGTCATTATTTTGCTGAAGGTCCGCCCAATTTTTCAGTGGGTTTTGTCATTGATGATATCGATTTGAGCGGGCTGGGTATGGCCGGGCTGCTCTATGATCTGGAGCAAGTAGAAATATTTAAAGGGCCGCAATCTGCTATTTTTGGTCCCAATGCCCTGGCCGGGCTCATTAGCATGCGTTCGCAAGAGCCAACTAATTCCTTTAATGCACATGTTCGATTGACAGGAGGCTCGGATAATATTCAACGTTTTAACGGGATGGTAAATGTGACTCTTGGAAAATCCCTTGCACTGCGTGTAGCTTTGGAATCGGGCGCAGGCAATGGCTACCGGGAAAATAAATTTTTGAATAAAACTAATACCAATGGACGAAAAGAAAACATCATCCGGGAAAAACTGTTGTTCACTCCTAACAAAAATTTCAGCGCAGTATTGACTGCCTTCAAGGTAAAGCTAGATAATAAATATGATGCTTGGGCTCCGGACAACAATAAAGACCTGCTCACATATACAAATCAGCAGGGCATCGATAGCCAGGAAACTAATGCCTATTCACTTCGAGCGAATTACAGCAAGAACAAATTGAATACCACATTCATTGCATCACGATCTGAAACGGATCTGGTCCATGCCTATGACGGCGATTGGGGTAATGATGATTATTGGTTGCAGGAACCTTACAATTTTGATCCTGACGTAACCTATTGGAAGTATGAATTCTTTGATAGCACAGCCCGGAATCGTATCAATCAAACTTTGGAAGGCAGAGTGAGATATAGTGATGTTGTCGTAGGCTATTATACCAAATCACTGGAAGAAAGAGATAACGCTTCCGGCTGGCTCTATGGTGGTGATGCTGCATTGGCTGCCAGTGAATTCACATTCAACGTTTTGGCCATCTATGGACAGATCGACAAACAGATTTCTGATAGATTGAAAATGTTGGCCAATGTGCGCAAAGAAAACAATGAGATCTCTTATTACGGCACTGCCAGTTATTTCGATTGGTATGTGTATGGTTTGGCGCCATTAGACACAGTTGCATTTAACATTGAGCATGATCTTTGGGGCGGCAAATTAGCATTACAATATTTGGTGAATGAAAATATGAATGTCTATGGCAGTCTATCCAGAGGATATAAGGCTGGTGGAGTTAATCAGCATCCATCATTAGCAGCAGATAATCGTCCGTATGATCCTGAGTTTATGACCAACATGGAATTAGGTTTGAGAAGATATACGAAAAACTCGACGTTGCATCTTTCAGCATTTATGGCCACGAGAACAGATCAGCAAGTATCGATTTCCAGCCAGCAACGGGAGGGAGACCCCAATAGTTTTATTTTTTACTCTGCCAATGCAACCACTGGTTCGTTAAGCGGACTTGAATTGGATGGCGACTATAAATTGAATTCAGTATTGTCATTATCGGGCTCATTGGGTTTATTGAACACCCATGTGGATGTGTTCACGTTTGAGTCTGATTCTGGTATTGTATCAACATTGGGAGACAGGGAGGCGGCCCATGCGCCAAAATACTCATTCAGTTTTGCCGTGGATTATTTGAAAGAGAATGGACTCTTCGGCAGATTGGAATTGACGGGAAAGGACAAATTTTATTTTTCAGACAGTCACGATGAAATTTCTGAACCTTACCAGCTGCTCAACGGCCATATTGGCTATGATTTTGGGAATTGGTCAGTGAAAGTGTGGGGTAGGAATATCATCGATGCTCGTTATGCTACTAGAGGGTTCTATTTTGGATTAGAACCTATCTGGAATGGAGAATTACAGGATCATGAATACCCGGATAGAAAATACATAAGTTTTGGCGATCCGGCGCATTTTGGGGTGATAATTGATTATAATATTAAATGATTGCTGAAACAGCGATCAAATATTGCCCGGCATAATAAGTTGCTAAAATAATTCCTTCTGCACTTTTAAAGGGTGTATTAAAGCGATTCCACGCCAATGTGCTGTCAGAGATCATGAATAATGTGGCGCCCCAGGCGGCAGCTTGGGCTAAGGGGGATAGAACAGCATTATAATGGCCCCAGGCTGTGAGCCCCATGGTGGTAATAACTAAAATATAGATCATGACAGGAAGGCGTAGTTTTCCGCTGGATGCCCATAATTGAGACATCATGAAGACTGCAGACAGCACAATCAAAATTGTCAAGGGCCAGGAAAAGACCAATACTCCTACAGTAAAGGCGCCGATGTACCAGAAATGGCCGATAAGAAAGCTGAAAAGTCCCGCTTTAAAGTAATCTGGAAAGAGGAGAAGCATATCACCTCCCAGACAAAAGGTCAGTCCAATTAATATGGTTAAAGAATATGTATTTGGATTGGTTAGATATGAACTCCCAACCAGCAGCATGAGCATTAAAACCGGGATGGGTTTTACAAGCTTATATCCCGAATCATTAAATTTATATTTTGCAATTATTGCAGCAATTAACAGGATAATATAAAGTATAACTTTAAACAATTAAATTCAACAAGTGGAATGAAAAAGACCGCCGACTGGTTTATCTTCTTGCGCTAATTCATTGTACCGTTTTACCGCTGCTTTCGTCTTCAATACACTGGTTATGATATCTTTGTGCTTTAACAGTTTTAATGTTTCATGTTTGGTTTTCAATTTTTGCCACATACCCTGGGATAATACAATGATGCGGCTGCCATTGTCCAATAACTCTTCTACGTCAGCTGGCTGGATACCGGGGGAATGATGGGTGCCCGTTTCGGTTCAGTCCCAGGCCCGTCCGCCTCCAGGCCAAAGTTTGGCATCTTTAAAATTGCCCACAACAGTTGTGATCTGTCCCCATTCCATGTCGTCAATGAGAGGTGATGTCATTCCAGCTTCAGCTTTTTCAATTTTGGTGTAATGATGTAGGAACAGTAGGGCGCATTTTTATTATTGTTGTAATAATCCTGATGATAATCTTCAGCGATGTAATAATTCTTCAGCGGTTCTATTTCGGTCACAATATTATTATCAAAAGTCGGCTGTGCGTTAGTTAATGATTGCTTGGCAATTTCTTTCTGTTTCTGCGATGAAAAATAGATCCCAGAACGGTATTGCGTTCCTACATCGGCGCCCTGTCTGTTGAGGGTGGTAGGATCGTGTGCTTTCCAGAATATATCCAGGATTTCGCTGAATGTTACTTTTTGCGGATCGAAGGTTACTCTGGCCACTTCGGCATAACCTGTATTGCCAGAGCAAACCTCTTTATAAGTGGGTTTGTTGGTTTGGCCGTTAGAGTAGCCTGCTTCCACGGCTTCAACGCCGTCAATGCGTTCGTAGACAGCCTCCACGCACCAGAAACAGCCGGCGCCAAGGACAATTGTTTCATTTTCAGCTGACATAAGATGTACTCCTAATAAGAGGATAATGGAAATTAATTTTGTCATACTCAATCCAAGTTTATACCCATTCAAACATAGTCACATTAAAAAAAGTTTCAAATTATGAACTCAATTGTTCGTTTTGTATAAAACAGTATCTTAATTTTGTTGGCTTTATAAGGTAACAAATTATGTTAAAAGTAGCAGTCCTAAAGGAAACAGCCGAAAATGAACACCGCGTTTCTCTCGTGCCGGAGAGTATTAAACGTCTTGCCAAGCAGGATATAGAAGTCCTTGTGCAGAGTGGCGCCTATGCGCACACCGGTTTTACAGATGCTCAATATAACGCAGCCGGCGCTACCATCATTTCCGATTATAATCAATTGATCCAGGATGGTGATATTTTCCTCAAGGCACAATGTGTCTGTCTGCAGGACGGCATGATGCAGATCGTGGATCCCTTCAAAGAAAATTCTATCATTATCGGTTTTTTCAATCCCTTTAAGAATATTCATAACGTAGAAGAACTGGCTACCCGCAATATGACCACATTCTCTATGGAATTGGTACCGCGGATTTCCCGGGCCCAGCGCATGGATGCCTTGAGTGCCATGAGTTCTGCCGCAGGATATAAAGCCGTAATCAATGCTGCTGCAGAACTGAATAAATTGTTCCCCATGATGATGACAGCGGCAGGTACCATTTCACCTGCGAAAGTCATGGTCATCGGAGCCGGTGTGGCCGGGCTGCAGGCGATAGCCACTGCCAAGCGTTTGGGTGCTAGGGTAAAGGCATTCGATACTCGTCCTTTGGTGGCTGAACAGGTAGAAAGTTTAGGCGGGGAATTTGTCTCGCTAGAGACTTCTCACGAAGCCGAAACAGCCGGAGGCTATGCATCCGAAATGTCTGATGATTTTTATCGAAATGAACAAGTTATCATAGGCGAACATATAGTTGATTGTGATGTGGTTATTACTACTGCCCAGATTTTTGGCAAACGAGCACCCTTATTGATCACAGAAGAAATGGTTAAAACCATGCGACATGGTTCTGTTATTGTGGATTTGGCGGCAGAACAGGGTGGTAATTGTGAATTATCCATTGCAGGAAAAACGGTGGAACGGTTTGGAGTAAAGATATTGGCACCAACAGATCTGCCTTCCAGTTTATCTTATCATTCCAGTGAAATGTATAGCCGCAATGTGACTGCTTTGCTGTCAGAAATGATCACAGATGGTGCATTGCATTTGGATATGGATGATGAAGTCATTGCCAACACCATGCTGACACACGAAGGCAAGATTATGAATCAGCACGTGATCGATCTTTTGGAAAGAGAAAAGGAAGCTTAATCATGAATGCCCAGTTGTTAGTCGAAGTTTACGTATTCGTCCTGGCTATTTTTGTGGGTTTTGAGGTCATTACCAAAGTACCACCAACGTTGCACACGCCCCTAATGTCCGGTTCCAATGCTATTTCTGGAATCACTGTCGTCGGTGCACTCTTGGCAACGGGCAGCGGGTATGGTGAATTAAGTACATATCTGGGGTTGGCGGCTATCATTTTTGCCATGATTAATATTGTCGGTGGATTCATGGTTACACAGCGCATGCTGAAAATGTTCAAAAAATAATATGTTCCAGGAAATTATTATACCGATCATTTATCTGCTTTCCGCAGTATTTTTTATCATGGGACTGAAACAGCTTTCCCATCCACGGACGGCACCCAAAGGAAATACCTCCGCAGCCGTCGGTATGCTCATGGCCATTGTAGGAACAGTTCTCAAGACAGAGATCATCAGTTATGAATTAATCATTGTTGGTTTAATCGTGGGTGGCGCTGTGGGTGCTCTTTTTGCTAAAAGAGTGGAAATGACATCCATGCCGCAATTGGTGGCACTGTTCAATGGTTTTGGCGGTTTATCATCATTATTGGTGGCTACAGCGGTAGTGTATAAAGGATCGCTTCCAGCTACATTTACCTTATCAACGATCTCATTGAGTATTCTCATAGGTTCCATTACTTTTTCTGGAAGTCTCGTCGCTTTTGCAAAATTGCAGGGTTTAATGCGTGGCACGCCTCTGGTATTCAAAGGTACACAAATCTTCAATGGATTATTGATCCTATCGGTCATTGTAATGACAGTGTTTTCCATTTTAAACCCCGATCAATTATTTGATTATATCCTTTGGATCATCATATTTTCACTCGTTGTTGGTTATTATTTTGTTGTGCCTATTGGTGGTGCTGATATGCCAGTGGTCATTGCGCTGTTGAATTCATTTTCCGGGTTGGCTGCAGCAGCAACGGGTTTTGTTATTCAAAATGATGCCCTCATCATTTCCGGTGCTCTCGTGGGTGCCAGCGGGATCATCCTGACCAACATTATGTGTAAGGGTATGAACCGCACAATATGGAATGTTTTATTTGTCGGTATTAAAGTATCCACGAGTTCCGCTACAAGCGGAGAAGGTGTCCAGAAAACTGCCAAATCCTACGAACCGGAAGACACGGTTGTTATCTTCGAAAATGCAAAGCAGGTCATCATAGTTCCCGGTTATGGGATGGCTGTGGCCCAGGCGCAGCATATGTGCCATGAGTTGGAGAAAATCCTTGAAGAAAAGAGCGTCACAGTTAAATATGCCATTCATCCAGTCGCTGGTCGGATGCCGGGACATATGAATGTTCTCCTGGCAGAAGCAAATGTATCATACGACAAACTCTATGATTTAGATCAGATCAACCCTGAATTTGAACAAACGGACGTTGCTCTTGTCATTGGCGCCAATGACGTTGTAAATCCGGCAGCACGCCACGATAAAAGTAGTCCTATCTACGGCATGCCCATCCTTGATGTGGATAAATCACAAACTGTATTTGTTTTGAAACGGAGTATGAATCCCGGTTATGCCGGTATTGACAACGAGTTGTTTTATAAAGACAATACCATTATGATCTTTGGTGATGCCAAAGATACCGTTTCCCGCTTAGTTGCGGTACTGAAGTAATCTTCAGTAACCTCTCTTAAACAAACTAAAATTCAACCTTCCTTTACGTGTAAGTATAATTACATGTGCAACCGTTATTCTATTGACTATGGGAAAATTGCGCCATTTTTTTAATGGAATTCCTACTTCAACCAAGGAAGTAAAAAAAAATTGAAATAGAATAAGAGTGGAGAAAACTCTATGAAGCTAACAAAAAATCGTAAACAAAACGGTTTTACCATGATCGAGATTATGGTAGTGGTTGTGATTGTTGCTATCCTGGCCGCTATTGCTATTCCAACTTATGTGGAATATGTGAAAGGTGCTTATGCATCAGAAGCAAAATCCGTTATCGGTAATATCGATAATGCCTCCAAAATGTATTTCCAGACCTACGGTGAATGGCCCGGCGATGTTGAAGAACTGGAACGCCGGGGTCAGTTGGAAGTAGATCGTTCTACAAAATTGAAATGGACCTTTGCACTTTCTTTGAGTGATGACGGTGGCCAGATCACTGCTGAAAGCACTGAAGAAATGAAAGGCGGACCTGGAAGACTGGTCGTGTTCGATCGTGCCCGGGGTAAATACCTGGGCTACGGTTCACCAGATGAAAACCAATAATCTATGAAAATTGACGAATTGCTGACGTATGCTCTGGAAAGCGGGGCTTCGGATTTGCACTTAAGTACAGGGTCAATCCCCATGGTGCGCATCAACGGTATCATGAAACCGCTAAATATGGAAGCCATCACCGCAAAGCAGATTGATGGTGTTATGCCACAGGTCATGAATGATGATCAAATCAATAATTTCCGCAATGCTAAGGAAATTGACTTTTCATATCGCATTGATGGTAAAGGCCGTTTTCGTGTGAATTTTTTCGAACAAATCCGCGGTATATCATGTGTGTTCAGAGCTATACCGGAAGTTCCCAAAAACTTTGATGAATTAGGCATTCCACCTATTATGACAACCTTATCTATGAAAGATCGTGGGTTGATCTTATTGACAGGTCCCACCGGATCGGGTAAAAGTACCACATTGGCTGCCATGGTCGATCACATCAACCAGAATCGTCAATGCCACATCATCACAGTTGAAGATCCCGTGGAATATTTTCATCATTCCAGTCAAAGTCTCATCAACCAGCGAGAACTGGGAGCAACGACCCATAGTTTCGCAAATGCTCTAAGGGCAGCTCTCCGTGAAGATCCCGATGTAATCCTTGTAGGTGAGATGCGGGATCTGGAAACGATTTCGCTGGCACTAACCGCAGCGGAAACTGGTCATCTGGTTATGTCTACTCTGCATACATCCAGCGCAGTAAAAGCTGTGGACCGTATTATCGATATTTTCCCATCCAGTCAAAAAGGCCAGATCCGTTCTATGATGTCAGAGAGTCTTGAGGCAGTGGTCGCACAGAAACTTATTCCAACGAAAAACGGCAAAGGAAGAATTCCAGCTTGTGAAGTCATGATCGCTACAACTGCGATTCGTAATCTAATTCGTGAAGACCGCATTTATCAGATTGAATCTGTGATGCAGTCTGGTGGAGTGGAAGGTATGCAGACATTGGATCAGGATCTGCAACGCTTGGTTGCACAAGGACATATAGAACGAGCAATGGCTGCGCAAATTGCAAATAATTCCAAACTCTTTGAAGCCAACGTTTTATAATGAAACGCCGTTTCCAGTCTGGTTTTTCATTTATTGAAGTTATGATCGGTGTGGTGATCATCAGCGTCGCTGCCTATGGGATGGTTTTAAGCGCTACTCATGCCCGTGGTGTTTTACGTGCTTTGGCTATTAAGGAAAGAGCTGTGGATGAACTCACTGGTTATGTGGAGCACATGAAAGGCCGCATTGCTGATGGTAATTTGACACTTTCGGAAAAGTCAGGCGACTTCATGGGTGAAACTGTATTTCTTTATGGCGATGATAATACGAATGTCAAAATTCCTGCCAAAATCTATTATGAGAACATTACGCCTGTTTATACCGATTCAGTCAGTTATATTGACCGCTATCTGCTCCACGCCTGGATTGAATGGGAGGATTTTTCTACGCCAAAAACAAAATTTACCAAGCGCGCTGATATAGAAATGGTTATGCTGGAGTTTCCACAATGAGACGCTTGAAAATTCCTAAATGGCAGCCCGGATTGACCCTCATCGAAATGGTTACAACAATTGTCATTTCAGGAATTATGATTCTTGGGTTAGGGTTAAGCCTGAGGACAATCATGTACCATTACCAGGATGATACTGTGCTGCAGGAAGTCCGTCTTTACGGCAATACCGTTATGCGTGAAATCATGAAAGAAATCAGCCTGGCGCGGTTTATTGAATTTTCACCTACCAATAATTATGAAAGAATATTTTTAACTAAGTATGATAATTATGGCAATCCAACTAATACAACGATTACAGCCAATGCCATCGATGGCGTTCTTTTCAATTATCAACTGCCATTGAATGGTACACTACCATTGCCGAAAAAAGGAAGATTTCGCAATAATAATCAGCGCAATATTACTTTAAGGGAATTTGACGCCTGGGAAACGAAGGTTGTCAGTTCAAAACTGCAGCGTTTCGCCCAATCAACAGTCACCTTACTGCTGGAATTGGAAGTGGAAACAGAAAATGCTCCCGGTGGCAGGCAGATTGAAATTCTCCGTTTTCAGCGTAAAGTGTTTATGTCCAATAAGTACATCAGTATGGCATCTTCAAGCGGATCCATGAGACCTACATCATGAAGCATTTTTCCAGAGGATCCGTTACGCTCACTGCGGTCATTTTCATTTTTGTGAGTTTACTGATGACAACCAGTTATTTGAAATATGCTATGTCTGCGGGTGTTATGCAGAAATATCGTTTCGAGGAAACCAAAGCGCTATATCTTGCGGAAACAGGTATCAATGTAGAAGCATTGCCTGTACTACCAAAAGTTACCAGCCCCATGCTAGTCATTTCTGACGATGTCCAATTCAGAAATATGGGTACTTATAGTGATGTATACTGTTCAACATTTACTGATAATATGGGCCAGACTATCTTTATGGCAAGGGGTAAGGGAACAAGTTATTTCAAAAATACAATGGGTCAACCTGTGAGCATTGTCCGGGAAGCAAACCTGCAAATGATTCCGGAGAGTTTTGCCCATTTTATGTATTTTACAGAATCAGAAGAACCTGGTGGGGGGCCTGGTTTAGGCAGTTATGTTTCATTTGGCGGCAGTGATATTTTGGAAGGCAAAGTTCATACCAACGGACAAATGCAAATGAGCAACTGGGGTTGCCCGGATTTTACAAATGCACGCGTTGCGGCTGCCCAGGGAATAGCTTACAATAATTGTAATCCTGATCAATGGTTATCGGCAAATGATGAAGCTGAAGAAATCAGTTTTCCCCCTAACAATGCACATCAAAGGGCCATCGAAAATGCGGATTATGTTTTCACCGCGGATGATTTACTATTTCAAAGTTCTGGTAGGGATACACTCATAATGACCGAAATAGAATTTGTGGATAATGGCTTTATGATTTCGCAGTGGGCATATCAAATCCCGCCCATCGGTGCCGAGGGACCGCCGCCTACTACCTTCCGCTGGGACTTGGATACAGCACCCAATTTGTTAAATGACAGGCGCATTGCTTTTGATGCTCCCTGGGATACGCTCACTGGATTATACTTTACCGATACTCTTTTCATCGATAACGAAGATGTGGATGGTAATGATATATCAAATGTTTTAGCTGATTATGAAGTCGGTGATACAATTTCTGTTTTTGCTGCTGATCCGGATTCCAATAAGAATTGGTTTGGTGTTATTACAGGCATCAGTACAAATGTGAGTGGTGCCATTTTTACCATTTCTAATTTGATGCAATCCTTTGAGAATGGTTTTGTTGATGCCGAAGAAGTGATACTGAGTTTTCTCGCTTCCCCGGACAATACTATTCCCTTCAACCGCTTTGCGAATTATCACAGCCATCTTAATGACGGCTGGAGTTTATGCGACACCAGCGGTTTT
>Ga0207966_1000294_pt1 | contig 28928 bp, 24 predicted proteins | sample Knorr_S23_td_NAD_FD_185611 | JGI IMG/M metagenome (GOLD analysis project Ga0207966, IMG submission 185611) | Marine microbial communities from Southern Atlantic Ocean transect - Knorr_S23_td_NADW_ad_2500m_LV_B (SPAdes) (version 2) | ecosystem: Environmental > Aquatic > Marine > Oceanic | place...
GTCTTTTTCATACAGGGTTTTCAGTACTTACAATATCAAGTACTTACAAAAGTATTAGCTCAAGTTTATTCATGAAAAAACCACCCCAAGGGGTGGTTTAATTTTAAAAGTATAGCGTTTTCTACATATTTCTACGGTACTGACCACCCACTTCAAACAGTGTTGAGGTCATTTGACCTAATGAGCAGGTCTTAGCAACCTCCATCATTTTCTCAAAAATGTTCTCATTATGTAATGCAGCAGCTTGTAATGACATCAAAGATTCCTCTTCTACATCTTTATGAGAAGCGTGTAAATCGTCTAACATCGTTATTTGATACATCTTCTCTTCTTCTGTGGCACGAATAACTTCCGCAGGAATAACCGTAGGAGATCCTTTAGAGCTTAAGAAAGTGTTCACTCCTATAATAGGGAACTCACCAGTATGCTTTAAGGTTTCGTAATACAAACTCTCTTCCTGAATCTTCCCTCTTTGGTACATCGTCTCCATAGAACCTAAAACTCCACCTCTTTCATTAATTCGGTCGAACTCTTCTAATACAGCTTCCTCTACTAAATCTGTAAGTTCTTCTATAATGAAGGAACCTTGAATAGGGTTTTCGTTTTTAGATAAACCTAACTCGCGGTTAATTATCAATTGAATTGCCATTGCTCTACGAACCGATTCTTCTGTAGGAGTTGTAATCGCTTCATCGTATGCATTTGTATGAAGCGAATTACAGTTATCGTTAATCGCATACAATGCTTGAAGTGTTGTACGGATATCGTTAAAGTCGATTTCCTGAGCGTGTAATGAACGACCCGAAGTTTGAATATGGTATTTCAATTTCTGAGCGCGCTCGCTAGCACCATATTTATTCTTCATCGCTTTAGCCCAAATCTTTCTGGCTACTCTGCCAATCACAGAATATTCTGGATCGATACCATTAGAGAAGAAGAAGGATAGATTTGGTCCGAAGTCGTTAATATCCATCCCACGACTTAAGTAATACTCTACATAAGTAAATCCATTACTTAAAGTAAATGCCAATTGCGTAATTGGATTTGCCCCTGCCTCAGCAATGTGGTAACCAGAAATAGATACCGAATAGAAATTACGAACGGCTTTCTGTATAAAGTACTCTTGAACATCTCCCATTAAACGCAAAGCGAATTCGGTAGAGAATATACAAGTGTTTTGCGCTTGATCTTCTTTTAAAATATCAGCCTGAACCGTACCTCTTACTTGAGACAGTGTTCTGGTCTTAATAGTAGCATATACATCTGCAGGAAGAACTAAATCTCCAGTAAGACCTAAAAGCATTAAACCTAAGCCATCGTTACCTTCAGGTAAATCACCTTGATAAGTTGGTCTAGCAACTCCTCTTTCCTTAAAGATAGCTTCAATCTTTTGCTCAACTTCCTTTTCTAAACCATTCTCCTTTATATACAACTCACACTGCTGATCGATAGCGGTATTCATAAAGAAAGCCAACAACATTGGTGCAGGACCGTTAATCGTCATCGATACAGAGGTACTCGGAGCTGATAAATCGAAACCAGAGTATAATTTCTTGGCATCGTCTAAACAACAAATAGAAACTCCGGCATTACCAATCTTTCCGTAAATGTCAGGACGACGACCAGGATCGTTACCATATAAAGTAACCGAATCGAAAGCTGTAGAAAGACGCTTTGCTGGCATCCCTAAACTTACATAGTGGAAACGACGGTTGGTTCTTTCAGGACCACCTTCACCCGCAAACATACGCGTTGGATCTTCTCCTTCGCGTTTGAAAGGGAATAATCCAGAAGTGTAAGGGAATTCTCCAGGAACATTTTCTTGTAGTGTCCAACGTAGAATATCTCCCCAACCTTTATACTTAGGAAGACAAACTTTTGGAATTTGAATATGCGAAAGAGATTCAGAATGTGTTTGAATCGCCAATTCTCTATCTCTAACTTTAAACTTATATAAAGGTGCTTTGTATTTCTCAACCTTTTCTGCCCACTGCTCAATAATAAGCATATTCTTTGGCGCTAGGTCTAAGGCTACTTTTTCGTAAGTTTCTTGAAGACCTTTAATCAATCGATCTTTATCCTCAATTTCTGTTGCTTTAAGAGCCAACATCGACTCATTTAAAGCATATAATTTTTGAGCTACCTCAACCTGTTCATTCACCCACTTATCATAAGCTCTGTTGTTTTCTGCAATTTCAGAAAGGTAACGAATACGTTTTGGCGGAATGATGAATATCTTTTCTGACTGTTCTTCTGAAGGCGAGAAGTTAGAGCCTAAGTTAGCACCTGTTTTCTCTACAATCTTATCAACCACAGCACGATAAAGGTTGTTCATTCCTGGATCGTTAAACTGAGAAGCTATAGTTCCATAAACTGGAAGCTCTTCATCTTTAGCTTCCCATAAATTATGATTTCGCTTGTATTGTTTTTTAACATCACGTAATGCATCTAAAGCACCTCGCTTATCGAATTTATTCAATGCAATAACATCGGCAAAATCCAACATATCAATTTTCTCTAGTTGCGTGGCAGCTCCATATTCAGGAGTCATTACATATAAACTAGCGTCAGAGAATTCTTCAATCTCGGTATCAGACTGACCAATACCAGAAGTTTCAAGTATAATTAAATCGAAATTAGCCGCTTTTAAAACTTCTAAAGCTTCAGAAACATGTTTCGAGAGCGCCAAGTTAGATTGTCGTGTAGCCAAAGAACGCATATACACACGATCGTTATTGATAGCATTCATACGAATACGGTCACCTAATAAAGCACCACCCGTTTTTCTTTTCGATGGATCTACAGAAACAATGGCGATTTGTTTGTCCTCGAAATCAATTAAGAAACGACGAACCAACTCATCTACCAAAGAAGATTTACCCGCACCACCAGTACCCGTAATCCCTAGAACTGGAACTTGGTTTTTGGCGGATAGATTACGAATAGCACTTAAAGTCTCTGTATATTTTTCTGGGAAATTCTCCGCAGCAGAAATCGCTTGAGCTATTACTTTCTTGTCTTTCGATTGAATTTTCTCGAGAACATCTTCAGGTAAATGTTCACCGGTGGCATAATCACTATTCTCAACAAGATGATTAATCATCCCTTGTAATCCCATCTCACGCCCATCATCAGGAGAATAAACTCTCGTAATACCGTAATCCATTAAATCCTTAATTTCATTTGGAAGGATTACACCTCCACCTCCACCGAAAATGCGGATATGTCCTGCTCTTCTTTCTTGAAGTAAATCGTACATATACTTAAAGTACTCATTGTGCCCTCCTTGGTATGAAGTCAAGGCAATCGCATTGGCATCCTCTTGAATGGCAGTATTCACTACCTCCTCAACAGAACGGTCGTGCCCGAGGTGAATCACCTCCACCCCAGTCGCCTGAATGATACGACGCATGATATTAATCGCTGCATCATGACCATCGAACAATGAGGCCGCAGTTACAATACGTACTTTATTTTTTGATTGGTAAGATTTCTGTGATTCCATACTCCTTATATATAGTCGATAAAATGGACTCCAAAATTAGGAAATTTAAGCAGAACATAAGATTGATGCTAATCTCATAAATTACATAACTTTGCAAGCTTATGGAAAGCTGGGCTACATATGGATATTGGGGATTATTTCTTTCTACTTTTTTAGCAGGATCGATTATTCCTTTTAGCGCAGAACTTTTAATCGGAATTCTACTCTATCAAGGATTTCCTTTAACACCATTAGTCTTGGTAGCTACACTTGGGAATTGGCTAGGTGGTTACACGGCTTTTTTTATGGGTTACTTTACCCAATGGGAGCTAATAGAAAAGTATTTTAAAATCAGTCCCGATAAAATTCAAAATTTTAAATGGAAGGATAAATTCTCAACGGAAGTTCTTGCTCTACTCTGCTGGATCCCTATTCTTGGAAGCCTCATTTTGATTAGCCTTGGCTTAATGCGAAGCTCTATTTTTAAAACGGGTGTATTTATGTTTATCGGTCGTTTGGGAAGGTATTTTATTTGGGCGCTATTGAGTTTAGAAGTAATTAATACTTTTTAGTAGATTTTTGGTTGTTTGACTATTTACAAAACTGTAAACCGCTAAACATTCACAGTTAACAGTTCACCAACGAATAGTAACTTGGCTCATTATTTGCTATTTTTAGCATTGATATAAACTAGACCAATGAAAAAACTTAGCCACCTCTTATTTTTAGTTAGTAGTGTAATCTTTGCGCAAGATCGAACTCTTGTGATAAACGAGTGTATGCCTAACAACACCCTTACGGCAGCTGATCAAGATGGGGAATACAACGACTGGCTAGAACTTTATAATATCTCAACCGCTTCGGTAAATCTTCAGGGGTATTTTCTTTCTGACAGGAAAAGTGAACCGACAAAATTTCAATTCCCAAACGTTTCAATAGGAGCTCAAGACTACCTTATTATTTGGATTGATAAAGACTCTATGCAAGCTGGATTACACACCAACTTTAAACTCAGCGCCAGTAGCGAACAGGTTTACCTCTTCAATCCTGACACAAATCTGATTGACTATGTACACTTTTTTAATATGCAAGCTGATGAATCTATTGCTCGTACAAAGGATGGAAATGGTCCTTTCGAAATAACAAGTTCTTCGTATAACTCATCCAACGGGAACAATCCATCGGGAATAGTAGTTAACGAGTGGATGGCTTTTAACGAGAGTGCAGAGATAGACGAATATGATGAGTATAACGATTGGATTGAACTTTACAACAATAGTAATCAAGCAATCAACCTAAACGGCTTTTTCCTTTCCAACAAAGTTACCGAACGTACAAAATATCAATTTCCAAACATTACTATCGGTGCTCACGACTATTTAATTTTATGGGCAGATGAAGATAGCATGCAAGGCGATTTACACTTACCGTTTAAGTTAGATAGCGAAAGGGATGATATTATTTTATCGAGGCCAGACACCAGTACGATCGACTATTTTAGTTTTAGTGATGTGCATAGCAATTTGAGCATCAGCAGGTATCCAAATGGAATAGGAAACATTCTAACAAGCGCTCCTACACAGTCAAATTCGAATGTGAATTATGTAGGTCTACACGACTTGCAGAATGAACTATTTACACTCTCACCAAACCCTGCAAAGGGTCTTATTAACATTAAACATTCAGAGAGTGTCATCAAATGGACTATCATAGATATGAATGGTCGCCATTTGCTCAGTAAAAACACCTTAAGTCAAAACTCAATTGATATTAGTAATTTGAGTACTGGAACTTACCTTCTTGAGCTTGAAACTCGCAAAGGATTTATCTATAAAAAATTCTCAAAGAAACAAGATTAAGGCATTCTTTTAAAGTATTAACAATCAATTAATAGCCTTAAAAATGACTTTTCAAAAAGCTATTTTTTTAAAGGGTATAAATCTTCATTTTTTATTGTACTTTTGCTCCGAAAATTTTCAAAAATCACATGGCGAATATCCAAGAACTTCAACAAACTATAAGTCAAGTACGTAGAGACATTGTACGTATGGTTCATGCAAACAATTCGGGTCACCCTGGTGGATCACTAGGTTGTACTGAGTACTTAGTTGCATTGTACTTCGAAACAATGAAACACGACTCTTCTTTTAAAATGGATGGCATAGGCGAAGATTTATTCTTCCTTTCTAACGGTCACATCTCTCCTGTTTTTTATAGCGTATTAGCGCGTTCAGGCTATTTTGATGTTGCTGAATTAGCTACTTTCCGTAAAATTGACTCACGTCTTCAAGGTCACCCAACAACACACGAAGGTTTACCAGGGGTGCGTATTGCTTCAGGTTCTTTAGGGCAAGGAATGTCTGTAGCGATTGGTGCTGCACAAACAAAGAAGTTGAATGGAGACGATCGTATCGTTTATTCTCTTCACGGTGATGGCGAGTTACAAGAAGGTCAAAACTGGGAAGCGGCAATGTATGCTTCTGCCAATAAAGTAGACAACCTCATTTGTGCAATCGATCTTAACGGTCAGCAAATTGACGGTAGTACTGACGAAGTGATGAACATGGGAAGTCTTGAAGCTAAGTTTAAAGCTTTTGGTTTTGATGTGATCACGGAGAAAGAAGGTAATAATATGGAGAAAGTTCTTGGAGTTTTAGCGGAAGCTAAATCGAGAACTGGAAACGGGAAACCTATTTGTATTTTATTGCATACCGAAATGGGACATGGAGTAGATTATATGATGGGATCTCATAAGTGGCACGGTGTTGCCCCTAACGACGACGAGCTAGCAAATGCATTAGCTCAAAACGAAGAAACATTAGGAGACTACTAAAAGCCACATCAGATGAAAAAATATACGTACACAGAAACAAAAGATACCCGTTCGGGATTTGGTGCTGGTCTCGTTGAGGCAGCTCGTAAGAACCCAGAAGTAGTTGGTTTATGTGCCGACCTTACAGGATCTTTAAAAATGAATGCTTTTGAGGATGAATTTCCTGAGCGTTTCTTCCAAGTAGGGATTTCTGAAGCCAATATGATGAGTATGGCTGCAGGGATGACCATTGGTGGTAAGATTCCTTTTACGGGAACTTTCGCCAACTTCTCTACTTCTAGAGTATACGATCAAATTCGTCAGTCGATTGCTTATTCTGACAAAAACGTAAAGATTTGTGCTTCTCACGCTGGTTTAACACTAGGTGAAGATGGTGCAACTCACCAAGTTTTGGAAGATTTAGGAATGATGAAAATGCTTCCAGGAATGGTGGTTATCAATCCTTGTGACTACAACCAAACGAAAGCTGCTACTATGGCGATTGCAGAATACGAAGGTCCTGTTTACCTACGTTTCGGTCGTCCTAAAATGCCCGTTTTCACTCCTGCAGACCAAGATTTTAAAATTGGTGAAGCAGTTATGTTAAACCAAGGTGCTGATGTAACTATTCTAGCTACAGGACACTTAGTATGGGAGGCTATTGAAGCAGGACATATTCTTGCAGAAATGGGCATTGATGCTGAGGTAATCAATATTCATACGATTAAGCCTTTGGATGCAGAAGCTATTTTAAAGTCTGTTGAAAAGACAGGCTGTGTAGTTACTGCCGAAGAGCACCAAATGAACGGTGGTTTAGGTGATAGCGTTGCTCAGTTATTAGCACTTAAGAATCCTACGCCATTAGAAATGGTTGCTGTAAACGATACTTTTGGTGAATCGGGTGTTCCAGCGCTCTTAATGGAGAAATACGGATTAACTCGTGCTGAAATCGTTAAATCGGTTGAAGCAGTAATAAAGAGAAAGTAAGATTACACTTTATATAGATTATTAAAAGAGGCTTCGGCCTCTTTTTTTTTTGTATATAGAAAATGTTTTAAATGTTTAAGCTTATTTGAAACATTAACCTTTCGAAGTATTCTTGGCAATGTAAACCAAATACGATTTTAAATCCAACCCAAAGTTGCTCCGAAAAACCTTAGCAGGACACTCTAAAGAACTCTATAAAACAAAAAAAATGCTCTAATGAAGTTGAGAGCATTTTTATTAGTATCTTTTCAGATAAACTGCTATGCAGGAGGTTTTACTAATACATACTGTATCAACAAAAAAGACCTAAGTAAAACTTAGGCCTTTATAATTATGCTGGTTGAAGATCTTTCTTCGACTTTCTGTAAGGAAAGGAGTTGTATATATTTCGTTTTGCAAAACGCACTTGCTTGTCTGAATTTATCAGCTTCACATAAATCTTTTTTGATACTCCAAAATACTCATAGGTAGTACCATCCATAAAAGAAATCTCTAACAATTGTCCTTTATGTTGGAAATCTGATATACCGGATTCGTTCGTCGTTTTAGTATACTCTTCTAAATTAGCTTCGATAGTCTCTGGAGCCATACTAACTAAAAAGTGGTAACCATCAATAATCTGGCGACTCATATCTTCAGCTTCCATAGCTTTATCATCACCATCCTGAAATTTATCTGGATGCCACTCTTTTACTAAGTTTCTGTAAGTCTTTTTAAGTTGTTTCAGATCAGCACCTTCCTTAACACTAAACAACTTTTTGTACTCATTAATACGCTTCATAGACAACTTCTTCTAATTTGGCTGCAAAACTACTGATTTAATTCATTGGAAACTTCATAGTTTTAAATTTATCATCGAATATTTAACCTCACAATTGTTGAGGATAATTACATTTAAATTTTAACTTACAAATATTGAAGGAATTGTTAATGTTTGATAACTAGGTGAATAATCTCCCCATAATTATCGTTAGTATTAATTTTAAATGCACGCAGTGTAATATAAATTTCATATTATGAAACCCTTTTTACTTATTATTGTCTTCATTACAATACATAGTAATAGTATTGCTCAATATGAGTCCGTCTCAATAATCTCTGCGACTAATCAAGGGCCCTATACTACGTCAACACTCACAGAATTTGATGGAATACGAAATGGACCTGATTACTATGGAGCCACCATCTACTACCCTGTTAATTCAACACCACCTTTTGCATGCATTGCCATCGTTCCTGGCTACATATCACCAGAATCATCTATACAAAATTGGGGGCCATTTTATGCATCTCACGGAATAGTAACTATGACGATTGGTACAAATAGTGGTTTTGATCAACCAGAAACTAGAGCAGCCGCTTTATTAGATGCTTTAGAAACACTCCGACAAGAAAACAATCGTATAAACTCTCCATTAAATGGAGCTATTGACGAAAATAGATTTGCCGTAAGTGGTTGGTCAATGGGAGGTGGTGGTGCTCAAATAGCAGCCACTATCGACCCTTCGCTAAAGGCCATAATAGCTTTATGCCCTTGGTTAGAGACTAGCTCAACAACAAGCTCAACATTAAATCATACAGTACCCACTTTATTTTTTTGTGGAGAATATGATGGCATAGCATCACCATCAATCCACGCCAACACACATTATGACTACACTCCAAGTACAACAGATAAAATACTATATGAAGTAGACAATGGAGATCATTTTGTTGCTAATGACCCCGGAGGTGGAAATGGTGAAGTTGGAAGGATGGCTCTATCATGGCTAAAAAAATACTTGTTGGATGATAATTGTTATTGCCCATTATTGCTAGAGGTTCCTGTTACAGCATCAAACTATATGACTAATATAACTTGTGAATCAACGAGTACAAGTACTCAATCGATAATCTTTAACGAAGGATGGTCAATAGTTTCCGCTTATATACTTCCCGAAAACACTGAATTTTCAAATGTTATAGCTCCAATAGTTGAAAACATCATTATCGCAAAAAATTATGCGGGATCTACTTATTTACCTGACTGGGGTTTTAATGGAATTGGTGAATGGCAAGAAGGACAAGGGTATTTAGTTAAAATGTCGACCACTGAAACTATTATTATAGAAGGTGAACAATTAATGCCCGAAAACAGTCCAATTGATTTGCTCGCGGGTTGGAATATGATTGCCTATTTACGCACCGAAGCAGCTTCAACTGATTTAGTTTTTTCAGAGTTAGCTGAAGCTGAAAACCTAGTAATAGTAAAAGATTATACTGGAAATGTTTTCCTTCCTGATTGGGACTTTAATAGTATTGGAAATTTAGAGCCTGGAAAAGGATATCAGCTCAAGGTAAATAATGCAAGTACATTACAATACCTAGCTAATGATTTAGATTTAGATTATGACTAAGACAAAAGACTAATCTATATTTAGTTAAATCGATTAAACAAATATCTTTTCTGCACAGAACCATCCTCATAAATATAAAACATCAAGCAATTACTCTTTGTTTCTATTTCTCTACCCAGAACGTCCACAATCTTTATTAATCTGGATTCACTGGTAGATTTGACTTCCTCCAAACCCACATATTCAACATAGTATTGGTCATACATAGACTCACAGCCATTTTGATCAATATAAATAACTGAGTAAAGACCTGATGTATCCAGAATATAATAATGAGCATTAGCACCATCAATGCTATCCCCATTATAAAACCATTGGTAATTTGTCATACCTAAATCGGTATACAAACTATCTGAATTTATAGAAATGAATGGAATGTTTTCAGGATATATATTTACCTGCGTATGAACAATACTATCACAACCAACTGTAGAAATTAAACTATCAACATATAATCCTTGTGATGTGTACACTTGTTCGCCTACCACAAGGCTATCGTCCAAACAAATAAAATTCGTTTGATTAATTGCTATATCTGTACAGAGTGCACTAGTGGCTATATTTATAGAGTAGGGTGCTAACACAATATCTATCTGTCCACTATCCGATTCCATATTAATATATGTTTCTGACTCTATATGAGCAAAGAGCGAATCTGAAGTCCATTTCCTCCAATACACCTCTTCGGTAAACACCTCACTTACATCCACAGAAATACTATCTCCAGATATATTCACAAAAATGGCTGATTCATCTATCGTATCATCAAATTTCCAAGCATATAATTTTGGATAACTAACTGTTACAGTATCATTATTTGCTCCTTTCACATACTGGGTACTGTCTATCAAAATTTCTGGAAAGATTAATTGTCTCGCATTCACCTTTCCTTTCATCTGCCTATTCCATAAAGAACTTGCAATCCCAGTGGCACGCTTTCTAAAACCATTCTCAGTATCGATGGCATCAAAAGAGGCAACTCCTCCTAAATTGTGTAACATCATCATTGTTACTTGATCGTTCTCGAGAAGTAAATTATTCATTCCTGACAAAAACAACACATGAGCCCAAGTATTCGAAAAGACTTTATCATCAGACTTATCATACAAATTGTATTCAGTTACCCACAACTCATAGTCTTGAAGCTCGGCTATTGTATCTTCAAAACAGCGCCACTTTTCAAATAATGGCATTTGATAAAAAGGGAAAGCTAAAACTTGGGCATTGGTATAGCTGGTATCCTTTTCATGTAAATAGAAATACTGATGCCAAACTAATGCATCTGCTGAATCTACATAAGAATACAAACTGTCGTTCCAGTGCCCAGCACGATCTTCATCGGCACCACCTCTATTCCCTGCAACAACCGCAACTTGAGCATTGGGTAATACCGAATGAATAGAATCTATCCAAACACTACACTCACGAGCATAATCTCCTGCAGTAGGGAATTTTAAGGCGGAATAATCATTGCCTTTATTAAACTCACTTCCCAATTCAAAATAATCGACAGTAAGGCCATTGCTTAAACCCTCTCTGAGTATGCTCATCTGATCTGAAACATTTGAGCTCATCATATTCAAAACATAAACGCCTTCAGAATTTATCTGATTGAGAGCTTCATGAAATCGAATGGGACGAATATCAATAGAATCCAATAGCGCCCAATTATTAGCCAAAACATAAACGGTATCTTCAAAAACGGTATCTAAATGTGCTTGATCAAAAAACCAACCTGTATTCCAATTCCAATAATTAGTTACATTACCTCCAGGGTAGCGCAATAAATCAGGAACTAAAGAAGCTACCGAATCGTTAAACTCGGTATTTAGCCAGGATGGACCTCTAACTGTATTTCCATTTAAGCCCATTTTAGGAACCGATCGAAAGGCGGTATCTACTTGAACAGAAATTGAGTTTTGTGCTTCAAGAATAAGCGGAAGAAGGAGTGTTAAGAGTATTGATTTTCTCATTAAAAATCATATTTAATCAAATATACAATTTATCAATACATGATTTCACAGACAATAAGCCAGTATTAAATTCTCTATTTTAGCTAAAATTTAGCGCATTGAATCAGAAAGAACTTTTCATAAAACACCAAGGACAAACCACGCCCTACCCTTCTTGTATTGAAGTTGATAAAGCTAAGGGGATGTATATCTACGATAAATCAGGTAAAGCTTATCTAGATTTAGTTGCTGGAGTTTCCGCATGTACCTTAGGGCATTGTCATCCTAAAGTAGTAAAAGCGGTGCAAGACCAAGCTGAACGCTATATGCATGTAATGGTTTATGGTGAATTTGTTCAAGATCCTCAATTGCAATTAGCACTTAAATTGGCTGAGCTATTACCAGATCCTTTAGACTGTACTTATTTTGTTAATTCTGGAGTAGAAGCTATCGAAGCTTCAATGAAATTAGCCAAACGCTATACGGGACGTACTGAAATTATCTCATGCACTAATTCCTATCACGGAAGTACTCAAGGGGCCTTGAGCATTATGGGAATAGAAACTTATAAAACAAAGTTTCGCCCCCTTTTACCCGACTGCAGGCAAATAGTTTACAATGATATAGAAAGTCTTCAGCACATTACGACTAAGACGGCGGCTATAGTTTTAGAACCTGTACAAGGTGCAACAGGGTTCATCACTCCTGAAAATGGTTTTTTGACAGCTGCACGCAAGCGTTGTGATGAGGTTGGAGCCCTCTTAATATTCGACGAGATTCAAACTTGTTACGGCAGAACTGGAAAACTCTTTGGCTTAGAAACTTATAGTGTAACTCCAGACATCTTATGTATGGCTAAAGGTATGGGGGGCGGTATGTCTATCGGTTCCTTTACGAGCTCCACAGAAATGATGCATTGCTTAAAAGACAATCCGAAGCTTGGTCATATAACCACTTTTGGTGGCCATCCAATAGGATGTGCAGCTGCCTTAGCAACTCTCAATGAATTATGTGATTCGGAGCTAGTAGCACAAGTAGCAAAAAAGGAAAAGCTCTTTAGAGAAATATTACAGCACACAAAAATCAAACGAATAAATGGCGTGGGTTTAATGTTAGGCCTTGAATTGGAAGATGCAGAACTCTGTCAGAAACTAGTAACCCGAGGCTTGGAAGAAGGAATAATTACTTTCTTCTTCTTATTCACCGAAACAGCGGTTCGCATTAGCCCACCACTTACCATTAGCGAAGATGAAATTAGAAAGGCAGGACAAATTATCTGCGCGATATTAGATGAATAAAGAAAGGCCCTGTCGGGCCTTTCTTATTGTTTGAGAATCTTTTGTCTAAGTGTTCTCGAAACAAATAGTTTTAGTTCTAAGAGATAAACTCCTTGAGGCTAATTGCTCGTATCAATTTCATGGAAATCAGCAGGATTCACATCCTTATAAATGAGTTTACTAGTAACATCGTGAATATTTAAAATCACAAATTCAGATTCAATGATTAATTGATTCTTTACAGGATTGGGCTATATGGAAATATTCAAATCTATATTTTCATCTATACTTAAATACTGACAGGAACGATTATCTATAAAAGCAAGAAGATTTGTTGTTTCATCATCACAATATATTTTTAATATTAGCTCGAATTTAAAGCAATGAGATGGCTTATGTAGAATAAGAACGAATATAAATTATCGGCAAAGGAGATTAATGCCCCTACTATATAGCTTTAAATCGTAAATTTGTTTAACAACTATAAATAATACGACGATGATACATCAAGAAATAGAAGCTGCACTCAACAAGCAAATATATGCTGAAGCTAGTTCTTCGAACTTATACTTGGCCATGGCTTCATGGGCAGAGACTCAAGGTTACGAAGGGGTGTCAAACTTCTTTTACCGTCAATCAGACGAAGAAAGACAACATATGCTCAAACTTGTAAAGTATGTAAACGAACGTGGTGGACATGCGCATATCCCTGCCATTCCTGAGCCTTTAAAGATATTCGATTGTTTAACACATGTTTTCCAAGACTTCTTGGATCACGAAGTGGGTGTTAGCCAAATGATTAACGAATTGGTACACACTTGTTTGGAGTGTAGAGATTATACTACGCAAAACTTCTTACAATGGTATGTAGCTGAGCAAATTGAAGAAGAAGCTCTTGCTAGAACCATCATGGATAAACTAAAATTGATTGGTGCCGACAAGGCAGGGTTATATCTGTTTGATCGAGATATCAATCAACTTACCGTTACTAGCGCTGCTGCTCCAACTGCAGGAGCTTAAAACAAAAAAAACTCCCGAATGGGAGTTTTTTTTTGCGTTTTATCTAACTATTCTTCGGTGCCAAGTTCTTTTTCAAAAATGGTAAGTAATGCCTCAGAATCTATTTGCTTTGCTAGAATAGTTTTCTGTTCATCGAGGACAAATAATCGTGGTGTTCCCATCACATTATATTTCCATCTAAAATTCGATTCATTTTCTAAATCGATCACATTTATCCAGTCTTCCACTTCAAATTCGGTGATAAACTCTTTCCACATCTCATCGTCAAACTCAGTACAAATAGCGTAAACTTTCACACCTAAATCTTTATACTTAGCAGCCGCATCACGCACATTAGGAGTTTCTTTTTTACAGTGTCCACAATCGGGATCGTAAAAGAATAAAACCGTTAGAGGAGCCTCAAGATCGTTCATTACCTGAACTTCTCCCTTATCATCTTTAAGGGCTAAATGTGGAGCTCTAGAACCTATTAAATTTGGTTTAATACGCATCGCCTTATCAATGATGTTCACCAATTTCACTTCATCAAGCCAAGGGGTTTGTTGGGTTACATAGTATTTGAATACCAAGTCGACAAAAACGGCATCGTGACCCATAATTTTTGAAGACTCGTATTTATAGGTCGACCAGTTTAATACGTATTTAAACAGCTCATCGCTATTGCGGACTTTAGCCAATAAGATATCTAAAGTGGCAATAATCGAATCGGCAACTTGAGGAGTGTACTCCACAATATATTGTTGCATACGACTGTGAAATATCGGCGAACGCACCATTCTATCGTCGCTTAAATCGAAATGATCCCAGTAGTGTTCTTTAAAATAAATATAACGACCATTAGGATTCACTTGCTCATCTATCACAGGAATCTCAATAGGAACCATTGCTCCTAACAACTTCACAAAAAACATTTCTGGACTCGTTGCCATGAATTGCTTTTTGTAGGCTTCCACCTCTAAGTTTAGGATATCAATTTTAGCTAGTAATTTTTCAGCTTTCCGTGAGCCTTCCTCCAAACTTGCTAATTCTTGCTTTATTGGTTCTACTGCTAAACCTTTAAGCTGTGTAAATTGCTGGTACTCATAAAATTTCTGATTCTCTTCGGAATCCTCAATCTTCATTTCACCTATCAAGTCCTTCATGGATGTTTCCAAAGTGAAGTCCTGATCTTTGTCAATCACTAATTGGAAGAATCGTTGATTCGGTAAGAGAATAAAGTACATTCCAGCCTCTACAGCTTCCTCAGCATCGAAATGAAAAAACTGATTTTTTGCTTGAACGGTGTCCAAAGCGTATTGTTTCTCACCATAATAATATCCAAGGATAACATCCCCATCTTCCATCCCGTCAATCTTACCATAAAGGCTAAATTCTTGGGCAAATAATGAAGTGCTCACTAAAAGTAAAAAGGTACAGATTTGTATGATTCTCATTGTGTAAATTTCAATTTCGAACAAAGATAATTTTTATTCAGTGAATGGTAAACAGTGAACGGTGAATAGTAAAGCCTAAATCAAACAAAATCATCGCGCATCCATATATCTAACAGTATTTAAATACCTTTGCAAATCTTAAGCCAAATTGCGATGCGAGAAATAGAATTCACCTTAGAAAAAGAGTTCATCGAACTCAACAAACTACTCAAGATCTTATCTTTAGTAGAGAGTGGTGGACAAGCCAATACTATTATAGCTGATGGTTATGTTTTGTACAATGGTGAAGTAGATACACGCAAGCGTTTAAAAGTGCGCAGAGGCGATCAAATAGAGTTTGCTGAAACGCTGATTAAAATTAGCTAATGAAGTTCGAAGAAGAAATAAAACGCAGGCGTACTTTCGCCATTATATCACATCCCGATGCTGGGAAGACTACACTTACTGAAAAACTTTTACTCTATGGTGGAGCCATTAATGTGGCAGGTGCTGTAAAGTCGAATAAGATTAAAAAAACAGCCACTTCCGATTTCATGGAGATTGAACGCCAAAGGGGTATCTCGGTGGCAACATCTGTAATGGGATTTGAATATCTTGGAAAGAAAATTAATATTCTCGATACTCCTGGTCACCAAGATTTCGCCGAAGATACTTTCCGTACGCTTACTGCTGCCGATTCAGTTATAGTTGTGATTGACGTTGCTAAAGGTGTTGAGCCACAAACTGAAAAGTTGGTAAAGGTTTGTAGAATGCGTAAAACACCAATTATAGTTTTCATTAATAAATTAGACCGCTTTGGTAAAGATGCTTTTGATTTATTGGATGAGATTGAAGGGAAACTTGGGGTCAAAGTTCGTCCTCTTACATGGCCTATTGGTATGGGCCCAGATCTAAAAGGTGTTTACAACCTCTATGATAAAAACTTAATTCTATACACTCCTAACTCTACTGAAAGAGTTTCTGAAACAGTTGCTATATCAGATATTAGCGATCCTGAATTAGACAATCAGATTGGTGAGGAAGAAGCTGAAATGCTTCGTGATGAAGTTGAGTTGGTTGAATCGGTTTATCCTGAATTCGATAGAGATGTTTATTTAGAGGGAGACATTTCTCCTGTATTCTTTGGATCGGCAATTAACACTTTTGGGGTACAAGAATTATTGCACTGTTTCTTAGATATTGCACCTTCGCCATTACCAAAAGAATCGGAAGAGCGACTAATTGATCCTTATGAGGAAAAGTTTACGGGCTTCATCTTTAAGATTCATGCCAATATGGATCCTAAGCACCGCGATAGAATTGCCTTCGTGAAAATTGTTTCGGGAAAATTCCAAAGGAATACCAATTACAAGCACATTCGCCTAGATAGAAATATGAAATTCTCGAGCCCTACAGCATTTATGGCCGAGAAGAAATCTATCGTTGAAGAAGCTTTCCCTGGAGATATTATAGGTCTGCATGATACAGGAAACTTTAAAATTGGTGACACCCTTACCGAAGGTGAAGTCATTCACTATAAAGGAATCCCTAGTTTCTCGCCAGAGATGTTCCGTTTTGTGAATAATGCCGACCCAATGAAGTCGAAACAATTGGCCAAAGGAGTTGATCAATTAATGGATGAAGGGGTAGCGCAATTATTTACAATGAAAACCAATGGTCGTAAATTAATCGGTACGGTGGGTGCTCTTCAGTTTGAAGTAATCCAATACCGATTGAAACATGAATACGGCGCTTCGTGTACTTACGAAAACCATAACGTACACAAGGCTTGTTGGATTTCATGTTCAGACAAAGATCAATTAGAAGAATTCAAAAAGGTGAAATATCGCTCTATGGCGACCGACAAATACGGAAGGGATGTATTCCTTGCCGATTCGGCCTTTACCATACAAATGGCAGAACAGAAATTCCCAAAAGTGAAATTCCACTTTACTTCAGAATTTGAAGAATAAAAAAAGCCCACCAATTGGTGGGCTTTTTTCTTGATAATTATTTAACTAAAGCGACTTTGCATTTTTAACCTTTGTTGATGTGATAGCGTATTTAACTACATCCATCATATTTTCCACATAGTGGAAAGTCAAACCTTTTAGGTAGTCCGCTTTAATTTCAAGTATATCTTTCTCGTTGTCTTTACAAAGGATGATCTCTTTAATACCGGCACGTTTTGCAGCAAGGATCTTCTCTTTGATTCCTCCCACTGGAAGCACTTTCCCTCTAAGAGTTATCTCTCCACTCATAGCCAAACTTTTCTTCACTTTTTGCTGAGAGAAGAGCGATACTAATGAAGTCAGCATAGTAACACCTGCCGAAGGTCCATCTTTAGGAACAGCTCCTTCAGGAACGTGAATATGAACATCCCATTTGTTAAATACTTCTGATTTTAAACCGAACATATTGTGATTCGACTTGATGAATTCCATTGCCAAACTTGCCGACTCCTTCATCACCTGTCCGAGGTTACCCGTTAGAGTTAACTTTCCTTTTCCAGGGCTCAAGCTCGACTCGATAAATAAGATAGTACCTCCTACAGAAGTCCAAGCCAAGCCTGTAACTACTCCGGCAACATCGTTATTTTGGTATTTATCTTTACTGAAGCGATGCGCTCCGAGAATCTCAATGATGTTATCAGAATTTAGTTTAGGCTCGTAAGTCTCTTCCATGGCGATACTCTTGGCCGCAAAACGGACCAACTTTGCCAATTTCTTATCCAAACCACGTACACCCGATTCACTCGTATAACCCTCTACAACTTGTTCTAATTCTTTCTTTCCAAGTTTTAAATCATCTTTCCCTAAACCGTGCTCTTTCAACTGTTTTGGTAAAAGGTGTTTTTTCGAAATCTGTACCTTCTCCTCCATCGTATAACCGCTAATATCGATGATTTCCATACGATCTCTTAAAGCAGGTTGAATGGTATTTATAGAGTTTGCGGTAGCAATGAACATTACTTTCGATAAGTCGTAACCCATCTCTAGATAATTGTCGTAGAAAGTAGAGTTTTGCTCTGGATCTAAAACTTCTAATAAAGCAGAAGAAGGATCTCCTTGACTTCCAACCGCCAATTTGTCTATTTCATCTAATACGAAAACTGGATTCGATGTGCCTGCCTTTTTAATCGATTGAATGATTCGACCAGGCATAGCGCCGATATAAGTCTTACGGTGTCCACGAATCTCTGATTCATCGCGCAATCCACCCAAACTCATACGAATATATTCTCTACCCAATGATTCAGCTATTGAACGCCCTAAGGAAGTTTTACCAACTCCTGGAGGTCCATACAAACATAAGATTGGAGATTTCATATCTCCCTTTATTTTCAAAACTGCCAAATGCTCAATGATACGTTCTTTCACCTTTTCAAGACCATAATGGTCTTTATCAAGCACTTTTTCAGCACGCTTTAAATCGAACTTATCTTTGGTGTAATGATTCCAAGGTAAGTCTAAAACTGTTTCTAAATAGTTCCTTTGAATCGAATAATCAGGAACTTGAGGGTTTAATCGCTGTAGCTTTTTTAAGTCTTTTTCAACTTGCTCGGCTACTTCCTTCGTCCACTTTTTCTTGTTTGCTCGAGCGCGCATCTCCTCAACCTCCTCGTGGTGCGTATTACCACCAAGTTCCTCTTGAATATGCTTTAACTGCTGATTCAAGAAATATTCTCTTTGTTGTTCATCTAAATCTACACGAACTTTATTCTGAATCTCATTCTTCATTTGAATCATATTAATTTCATGATTCAGATGAATTAACGAAGTTCTTGTGCGTTCCTCAAGATTCGGTTGCTCCAACAACTTTTGCTTGTCCTTAACATTGATATTCATGTTAGAAGCCACAAAATTTACCAAGAAGGAATCGCTCTCAATATTTTTAATTGCAAAAGACGCTTCCGAAGGAATGTTAGGCGAATCCTTAATAATTTGAAGAGCTACATCCTTTACGCTCTCCACCAAAGCAGCAAACTCTTTATCTCCCTTAGCAGGTTTTGTTTCATGAAACGAAGAAACAACGGCCTTAAAGAAGGGCTCTTCTTGAGTAAACTCTTGAATGTCGAAACGTTTTTGCCCTTGGATGATTACCGTAGTATTTCCATCGGGCATGCGAAAGGTGCGTAAAATTTTGGCCACCGTCCCCGTCACATTCAAATCCTCAAGTATAGGATCTTCAACTGAAGCATCTTTTTGTGCAACAACACCAATAATTTTATCGCCATCATTGGCTTCCTTAATTAGCTTAATCGACTTATCGCGACCTACCGTAATAGGAATAACCACACCTGGAAAAAGCACTGTATTTCTTAATGGCAAAACCGAAAGGACATCGGGCATCGCCTCAGAATTCAAGCGTTGCTCATCCTCTTCAGTCATTAAAGGAATCAACTCTGCATCCTGATCTATAGCACTAGAAAGCGCAAATTGATCTAATATCTTAATCTTTGTATCCATAATATTTTTGTATAATCTTGTCAGTATTTACACCGACAAGACTGTTGTAGCTAACAAAAGGCAACTGTTATGCCAAAGCCTAAAACTGACAAATGGGCTGATTTACTGACTATCGAGTCTAAATTTAGCAGACAGCTCAAATACTTTTGTCAGTATTTTTTGTTCTATCTCGTCGAAACTCTTGTTTCGTCGGTCCATCACTTTCTCAGCTACCTCGTATGCCTTTGCTGTCTGATAGGTTTTCTGTCCTTGAGGGCCTCCCCAAGAAAAAGAGGGAATGAAATTTCGTGGAAAGCCTGCACCAAAAATATTGGCGCTCACCCCAATCACAGTCCCCGTATTAAACATGGTATTGATTCCACATTTAGAATGGTCACCCATAATTAAACCACAAAATTGCAAACCTGTATGTGCAAACCGTTCGGTGGCATAATTCCACAAGCGAACTTCAGCATAGTTATTCTTTAAATTCGAATTGTTAGAGTCGGCACCAACATTACACCATTCGCCCAAAACGGCATTCCCTAAGAAGCCGTCATGGCCTTTATTGCTGTATCCGAAAATCACTACATTATTCAACTCGCCACCTACTTTGGAATGAGGCCCCACAGTTGTAGGTCCATAAATTTTAGCTCCTAGTTTTGTAGTAGAACTCTCGCAAAGCGCAAAAGGACCTCTAATGATTGTTCCTTCCATCACCTCGGCGTCCTTAGCAATATATACAGGTCCATTAGTAGCATTGATAATAGCACAATTTACTCTAGCGCCTTCTTCAATAAAAACTTGATCTTCAGCCAGAATGGTATTGCTCGCATTTGCCTTTGTAGATTTTCTTCCTTTGGTAATCAGATCAAAGTCTAAACTTAGCTCGACTCCATTCTTACTAAAGATGTCCCATAAATTCTCAATATGAGTAAAAGGTACATCGGTATACGACTTCTTACAATCCAAGGACTCTTCAAAATTACCCGAACGAAAAGCTATTAAATTCTCTTGATCGTCAAACAAACTCTCGTTCATCTCTAAAGATAAAACATCCTGAATCAAATTATCGTTCGGACAAACCGAAGCGTTTATCCAAAGCTGATCGTCTTGAATGTCGCAAGGGTATTTTGCTTGTAAATAATCTTCGGTGATATAACCTCCAAAAACAGCTTCTGCTGGCATTCTTTTCGACCACTTTTCAGTAATAGTAAGAATCCCAATTCTAAATTCAGCAATAGGCTTTGTATAGGCTAAGGGCAAAAGATTTACCCTGTTTTCATCATCAAATAACAGATATCTCATAAAATCGAAGTGTAAGAAAGCAAGATAGTATTTATTACCGGAAATAATGACAGCTGAAACGTGAGACCTATATTAAAAAATTATCGAGTAGTCAGCAGTCAAAAATAATTCTGATGTTAGGCAGAGCCTATCGAATTATGGCGCAATAAAACAATGAACTGTTGATTACTCACTATTCACGGATAACCATTCACTAAGTATCAAAAAAAGAGCCCTGTTTCCAGAGCTCTTTATATGATTTGAGAAGTAATAACTATTACTTTGAAAATTTCGAATAACGATTTTTAAACTTATCGATACGACCTGCAGTATCAACCAATTTCATTTTACCTGTGTAAAATGGGTGAGATGCATTAGTGATTTCACGTTTTATCAATGGGTATTCAGTACCATCAATCGTAATCGTTTCTTTTGTATCTGCACAAGATCTAGTGATGAAAGTTTCGCCAACTGACATATCTTTCACTGCAACTAATCTGTAATTTTCTGGATGTATTCCCGTTTTCATCTTGTTCTCTCTTTTATTTCGGACTGCAAATGTACGCAATTTCACAAAAACCAAAAACCCTAATCGATTTTTTTCGAAATAATTTTACTTTCGATTCGTTTTCTATCTTTGCTAGGTAAATATAAACACTATGAAAGCATTTTTTCGAATATCTCTTTTATTTATAATCATATTATCTTCTTGCAGAAGACAAGATGACTTTTTTGAGGGCTCAGCAAAGTTGAGATTCTCTGTTGATACTCTTGTTTTTGACACTGTATTTACCACTGTAGGTAGTATTACCAAAAGATTTAAAGTATATAATGATTACGATCAAGATTTAGAAATCGAACAAATAAGTCTGGCTGGGTCTAATAACTCACCCTACCGATTAAACATCGACGGGATGGATAGCAATACAGCTACAGATGTCTTATTGAGAGCAAAAGATAGTCTACACATATTTGTGGAAACGACGATTGACCCTAATAATAGCAACAATCCTTTAATTCATACCGACTCGGTTACCTTTTTGACCAATGGTCGCTTACAAGATGTTGACTTAGTAGCCTGGGGGCAAGACGCACACTTTTATTATAACAACTCCTTTGTTGAGTTTGATAATGGGGATCCAGATGTTCCGAATGACACCCTATTCTATTATAGTATTTCGACCCCTACTGTATGGGGTAACGACAAACCCCATGTGATTTACGGAAACGTAATCGTACACGATGGGGGCTCCTTAGATGTAGAAGCTGGAGCAAATGTTCACCTACACCACAACTCCAATATTTTGGTTTTAGAAGGAAGTAGCCTTAAAATGATGGGCGAACTATCAGCACCTATCCTTGTTGCTAGCGATAGATTAGATGACTTTTATAGCGATTTATCAGGGCAATGGGGTCGCATTTGGTTAATGGGTGGAAGTATGGATAATCATATACAATACACAACCATTAAAAATGGAACTATTGGACTTCAAGTTGATACAGTGGCTAGTACTTTTGAGCCAACACTTAGACTTGAAAACTCTATTATAGCCAACCACGCCACTTATGGGATACTAGCTTATTCGAGTCGAATAGAAGCTTACAACTGTCAGATAAGCGACAATGGTGTTCACGACATCTTCCTATTTGCGGGTGGAGACTATCGCTTTAGTCACTGCACATTGGCAAACTATGGCTCTTCACATTCAGCGCCCTCTTTACGTCTGAGTAATTTCTACGAAGATGTTGATGGAAATACCCAGTTAAGACCTATGGAAAGAGCCGATTTTGAAAACTGTATTATTTACGGAACGATGCAAAGTGAATTGGTACTTGAAGAAGATGAACAAACTAGCTTTAACTACAAGTTCAATTCTTGTTTGATGCGTCTAAAAGAATCTGATTTCGACTTATCGAACACCAATCATTTCGATAATATAATAACCAATGAATACCCTGAGTTTATCCAAACGATGAGTGCTTATGAGTACGACTACCAATTAGATACGCTTTCTCCTGCCCAAAATGCAGCAGCTACAAATATCGCTTTACAATTCCCTTATGATATCTTGGGCAACTCACGTTTGAGTGATCAAGGACCAGATGTGGGGGCTTATGAGAGGGTTGAATAAGTAGTCAATGTAAAAATAAAAATTGTCATGCAGTCTTTGAAAGATTATAGGTAAACGTTTAAAATACTCCTCAAAAAAAATCCGTTCAATTGAACGGATTTTTTTTATAAGTAAAATAATCTAACCCTATCCAAGTGCTACATCTAAAATCATCATCACCACAAAACCGATGATGAAACCAATAGTAGATGTATCGGTATATTTATCTTGTTGGGTTTCGGGAACCACCTCTTCGATCACCACATAAATCATAGCTCCTGCGGCAAATGCTAGTGCATAAGGCAAAATTGGCAGAGCATAAACAACCATTACCGCACCGAAAACGGCAGCGATCGGCTCAACTACTGCTGAGAGCTGGCCAAACCAAAAACTACGCAATCTACTCACACCTTGACGACGCAATGGCATTGCCACAGCAATCCCCTCTGGGAAGTTTTGTAAACCAATACCGATAGCCAATACTACGGCTGCTCCAATATCTGCACCTGGCATCCCGTGAGCAACAGCTCCAAACAAAACACCAACAGCTAAACCTTCTGGTATATTGTGTAGTGTAATGGCCAAAACCAATAAAGTAGTTCTTTGCCAATCAGTCTTCACCCCTTCCGAACGCGATCGATCGAAGTTAATATGCAAGTGAGGCATGAATTTATCCAATCCATACAAGAAAAAGGCTCCCATTAAAAAACCTACGGCTGCAGGTAACCAAACGGGTAAGTTTGGAGCTACTTCAGGAGTCATCTCAATTGCTGGCGCCAATAACGACCAATAGGATGCGGCAATCATTACACCACCCGTAAATCCTAATAAACCATCCAATAACTGTCTGCGCATAGTCTTCATAAAGAAAACTAAGGAAGCTCCTAAGGCTGTTAAAAACCAAGTAAATAAGGTTGCTATTAATGCCCCTAAGACTGGGTCGATTCCCTCGAAAAAGGAAATAATACTCTCCATCATGATACGCTAATTAATATGTTTTTAGCTACGTCTATACTAATGTGCCTCTGCACATCGTCAATCTTGATATCGATAGAATTATCGAAATCGTTTAATTCCAAAATTTCTACTTGAGTTCCTATTGAAATGTTAAGCTTATCTAAATACTTCAAAAAGCTAGGCTCATCCATTTCTACTGCGACCACTTTCCCTTTTGCTTTTAATTCCACCTCACTTAAAGGAATCGCAGTTGTCTTAGGGAATTCCCCTTTTGCATTAGGAATTGGGTCACCATGAGGATCATAATTCGGATGTCCTAAAAATACATCTAATCTCAATACGAGCTCTGGAGATTTTATATGTTCTAACTGCTCGGCTATATCGTGCACTTCATCCCATTTGAAATTGAGATGGTTTACTAAGAATACTTCCCAAAGTCGATGTTTTCGAATAATATGAACTGCCAAGCTATGCCCCTCCTTCGTTAAAGAAACCCCTTGATACTTCTTGTAATTTATCAAGCTCTTCTCCGAAAGTCTTTTCACCATATCCGAAACAGAGGAAGCTTTGGTTAGCAAGTCCTCTGCTATCGCATTGGTCGAAACGCTCTTCTTCTCCTTTCCCGACAATTTAAAAATTGCCTTGAGGTAATTTTCTTCTGCTTGTGTTGACATTTAATATTATTAAGGGAACAAAAATAGACTTTTCAATTTAATTAATGTAATTTTTAGACTAATCTAAATTAATATTTAACTTTGCAAAACTGTAATTCAATAGACAAAATGAAAAAGTTTCAAATTGTATCACTAGCGGGCTTATTTGCATTAGCAATTGTGAGTTGTGAGAAATTACTCCCACCTGCTCCAGAGCCAGGAGATACTATAGCAGAGCCTACTGAAGGTTTGACGGTAGCACAAATGTCTCACTTTATAGAAGGTGACGAATTATTTGCTAAAATTTACACTCCTGAAGAAGGTTTGGGTCCAATTTTCATACAAAACTCTTGTGAAGGTTGCCACGTAGGTGATGGTAAAGGACACCCTTTTAACACTGAAGTCCGTTTTGGTAAAATGGGAGCGAATGGAGAATTTGACTATATGTTAGATGAAGGTGGCCCTCAATTGCAACACCGTTCTATCGCTAATTACGTGCCAGAACAACTTCCTGCAGGTCACGAAGTAACCTCTGAGCGTATTGCGCCTATCGTTATTGGCATGGGGCATATAGCTGCTATTCACGATAATGACATACTAGACATAGTAGCATCTCAAGCTATGGATGTAAATGGCTATGGAATTTCTGGTCGAGTAAACTACGTTGATGCCAAAGAATACTTTGTAGCTGAAGATATTCACGTTCAGAATGCAGACGGGAAATACATTGGTCGTTTTGGGAAGAAAGCCAAAGAGATTACACTTTTAGACCAAGTAGTTTTTGCTTTAAAGCAAGATATCGGTTTAACAAGCGACTACGATACAGAAGATCTATACAACTACGAAACTGCTATCGGTGCTACCGATGCCGTTGCTGAGCCAGAAGTAGGGTCGAATGTAGTTGACCACTTGGTTTTTTATATGAGAACTTTAAAGACTCCTACTCGTAGAGACGCGGATGCTCCTGAAGTAATTCAAGGAGAGGAAATCTTCCAACAAATAGGTTGTAACACCTGTCACGTGGAAACTTTCACAACTACTATGCAAGACATCGACGCTATTAGCGAGAAGACTTTCCACCCTTATACAGATTTATTACTTCACGATATGGGTGATCTTTTAGATGACAACTATCCGGAAGGATCTGCAGAAGGTAAAGAATGGAGAACGCCGCCACTATGGGGTCTTGGTTTAGCTGAAGACAGTCAAGGTGGAACAGGTTATTACCTACACGATGGTAGAGCAACTTCTATTGAGGATGCGATTAACCTTCACGCTGGTGAAGCACAAGTGGTTCGCAATAATTACATCGCACTTTCTGATGCTGAGAAAGAATTACTAATGAGCTTCTTAAAATCACTTTAATGAGCTCTCGTAGAGAATTCATAAGGGGAATGGCAGGTGCCACTACGGCTTTGTGCTGTGGTATAGGGATTACAACTTTCTTTGAGAGTTGTGCCTCGGTTGCACAATTGCAATTACCCATTATTGATAATAGCATCAAATTGGAGACTTCAATTTTTGAAGACAAAGACTTTGTTGTTATCAAAAACAATCGCTTGCCTGCCCCTATTTACATTCACAAAGAAGATGACAATTACCTAGCCTCTTTGATGCTATGTACACATCGTCAGTGTGAATTAAATGTGACGGGCACCTTTTTAAGCTGTCCATGTCACGGAAGTGAATTCTCAAATAAAGGAAAACTTTTGAAGGGCCCTGCCGATAAAGACTTACAGCATTTTAAGCTAAAAGTTGAGGCTTCTACAATCATAATTGATCTAATTTAAAACCGATCATGAAAAAAACACAAAGACTAGTATTAGCTTTTTCGCTGATATGCACAGGGCTTTTTGCACAGGATACAACAAGAGTAATCAATCAAGAGGCTATTTTTGACAGACCTTTTATTGACAACAGCCTTTCTAAAACTGCTATTGGTGGTTATTTAGAAGCCAACAGCAACTATTTCATCGAGGATGGATTAGGAGAAGGCTTGTCTTTCGAGATGCGTCGTTTCAATATTTTCTTATACTCTTCTATCAGCGAACGCGTAAAGTTTTTAGCTGAATTAGAGTTTGAACATGGAACGGAGGAAATTGCTTTGGAAACTGCTTTGTTAGATTTCCAGGTAAACCAATCTTTGAACTTTAGAGCAGGTATTTTACTACCTCAAATTGGTTATGTAAATGCGAATCACGATTCTCCAAAATGGGATATCATCGATCGTCCTCTTTCATCAACAATGATTATTCCTACAACACTTTCTGAAGTGGGTGTTGGAGTATTTGGTAAGTTTTACTTAGGCGAGAATACACTTTCGTACGATGCTTATCTAGTAAACGGACTTCAAGATGGTGTCATCTACAATGAAGAAGGAATTACATTTATCCCTGGTGGAAAAAGCGAAGAAGCTTTTGAAGAGGATAATAATGGAACACCAATGTACAACGCGCGTTTGGCTATTAGCAATCGTAAGTTTGGTGAGTTTGGTCTTTCCTACTACGGTGGTGTTTACAATTCTTACCTAATGGAAGGTGAAGAAGTAGACGACAAAAGATCACTTCACTTATTAGCTTTGGATTTCCACACACAAATCAACAAGCTTACTGTAAAAGGTGAATTTGTAAAAGCTATGATTGATGTTGCTGAAGATATCGTCGAGAGTTACGGTACAGAACAAGCTGGTGGATTTATCGAATTTACTTATCCAGTAATCGAAAGAAAAATTTGTGGTTATAACAATGCAAAAATAAACACAGTAGTTCGTTTGGAAGCTGTTGATATGAACCAAGGAACGTTCAAAAACAACTTCTTGTACACAAGTTCTATCGAAGGAGACAATATTGGTAACGAAACAAAGGCAATCGTTTTCGGTATAAGCTTCCGCCCTACAGAAGCTACTTCTTTTAGAGCTAACTACCGAAAGCACTGGTCAATAGATATTTTAGGAAACCCACCAGCATTGTTGGGAGGATTCCAATTTGGTTTTGCTAGTTATTTCTAAAAGATTGAAGGTTGAAAAGCTCACCTAGATATAATTCTTAACTTTGCGCCTTGAATTTTTAACAGAAGAAGAAATGAATACTTACAAACACATATCGACACTCGTCTTAACAGCTTTAGTACTACTTATTACAGCTTGTAAAGAAACACCTCCTGAGGAAGAAGTGCTTGTATGTGAGACTGAAGAAAGCATTTCATATCAAGAACATATATACCCAATTCTTGAAGAGAGTTGCAATAATAGTGCTTGTCACAACACAGGATTTCCTGCTGGTGATTTCACCACTATCGAAGGCCTCATAGAAAAGGTTAACGATGGTACTTTGCTCGAGCGATTAGATGATGGCACCATGCCTCCTATCTCTCCGCTGAGCGATGAACAACTTCAAGCCTTCGTTTGCTGGATTGCAGATGGACATCTCAACAACTAATTAAAAAAAGCCTTCCAAAATGGAAGGCTTTTTTTATGTCTAAAATTTAAAAAATACACATCTTATCTACTCTAGAGGTTAATTTGTTTCTTAAATTTTGACAATGGAAAAAACCCAAGAAGAATTCAAAATTGCTAGTAAAGCTGAAAACGATCGTTTGGTGGCAAAGATATTAGCAGATAAAGAATTCTTTTATACCACTTTCGATATTGCCTTAAGCCTCGACTACCCTGTTGCTTGGCGCGCTTCATGGTGTTTACACAAAGCCTTACCCAAATACAAAGCTGAGATTATTAGCGATGTCGATCGGGTTTTTAAAGCCTTCCCTTCTTTTACACACCACGGACAAATAGGAAGCTTTATTCGCATTTTAAAAAGCATCGACTTTGATCCCGAGAATGCTGGGAATGTAATTGACTGCTGCCTAAAACTGTTGCGCGAGGATAAAATTCCCGACTATGTAAAATTCTATAGCATGGAGCTTTTAGTAAAGGTGGCGCAGAAGATTCCAGAACTAAAGAGTGAATTTGCGTATTTTATAGAAGATATGATTCCTACAGGAAGGACCTATATGATTAAGGTGAAGGCGAAGAAATTGCTTGAACAACTTAGACGATAATTCGTGATTGATAGTTGATGGTTATTAGGAACCAACTGCAAGATAAATAAATAGTTATGGAAGGATAATTCGACTG
>Ga0207966_1000296_pt1 | contig 28869 bp, 17 predicted proteins | sample Knorr_S23_td_NAD_FD_185611 | JGI IMG/M metagenome (GOLD analysis project Ga0207966, IMG submission 185611) | Marine microbial communities from Southern Atlantic Ocean transect - Knorr_S23_td_NADW_ad_2500m_LV_B (SPAdes) (version 2) | ecosystem: Environmental > Aquatic > Marine > Oceanic | place...
GGTAGAACCATGGCCTCCTGTGCCAAGGCCGATCATAGTAACCCGGGTCGTCGTAGTACCGACCGCCCGACGAGAAATTGACGCTATTCCCTCCTACATCGAATCGGGCCAATAGTAGAACCACAATCAAGAGGATGAGTTGTATAAACCCACAGATAAAGAAGAATAAAGTTGCTGAAGCCGGGTCATCGATTCTGACTTCGCTAGGATCCTCAATATTGTAGTACAGCATAACGACACCATCGTGTTCGTCTTCCATGTTTTCCAAACAATCGTCTTCCGCACCCTCGTAGTCGCCGTAAGTTCTAATCGGAACATGATCCACCTCGGCGGAGTAGCTGGTATTGTCAACGGAGTATGAGACGTCTAAGTCGGCCCAGCAATCTAGTTCGTACCAGTAATCACCCCACGCGTCCTCGTGCTCCACCCAGTCGTATCCCGGATAATACTCAAGAACTTCAGCTTCGGTTTCCGCCCATTCATCCGACGATCCCGCAGTAGCTACTCCTATGAATGCGGTTGCAATGAGGCCGAGAGCGAGGACAATTGCTGCTACAGTGTAACCAGGGTCCTCGAGGAGCCAGTGATCTGTGCCGTATACCTTGGTGCCATCCGACTCCCCCTCCGGGTTCAGAATCAGCATCCCGTTCTGATGTTTCCAGTCAATGTCCTCGAGGAAGGTCATTCCGAGAATGCAGTCATCATCATCATCCCTTAGGGGGTTGATTAGCGCGTCAACGTTTTTTATCGACATCTGTCCAATTGTTATGTTGGGCAAAGTAGTCCTGTACCCTATCCCCGGGCCAGCTGCTGTCTGTGTCTCGACCTGTTCTCCCCGTTCCAGGCCGAGCATCTGGGCAGTTCGTTCGTTGACCGAGCAGTAGCTCGCTCCGGTGTCCACCAGGAAATTTATGTTCGCGATATTTGCAATACTCCCCTTGACGTAGAAGCACCCATTGTTGTCTTGCTTCAGCACGAGTCTCTGTCCGATGTATTCCACCGGGGAGCCGTCACCGGATTCTGACTCTTTCATAGTGCTGGGCGCGGGATCCGTAAATTCCGCCATTTTTTCTCGGTGCTCGGCCTCTGCCAACTCCTCTTCGCGTTGGAGTCGCTTGGCCTCAGCCTCGTTCAGCAAATCCTCGACGTCTTCTTTGGAGGAGTCAGGATCCTTGTCCCTCTTCCACCACCGTTTGTCTTCAGCCATCGCGAGACCCCAGTTTCGTTACGTGCTGTCGCCGGGCGTGCTTCAATCTTGACCCGGATTATGCCGCTGTGTAGCCGCTGCCATCGTTTTCGACTTCACCGGTCCTCTGCAGCTCCTTCAGGTGGGACAGAGCTTGGTCCTGCGCCAGCAGGGGATGCGCTCCCGGGCTGTCCGAGTATGCCGCGCTGGCGATGCTGGGGATGTCCGAGTTGCCCGCTCGTACCGCCTCGAGGACCTTCTGGTGCCTCGCCTTGCGGTGCTCGATGTAGTGTGTCAGCAGCCTCTCCGGATTGGCGACAAGGGGTCCGTGACCAGGGAAGAGGACCTTGGGCTTCAGGGCACGAATCCTCTCGAGACCAGAGATGTAAGCACCCATGTCGCCCTCGCCCGAAGGCACCAGGATGGTACCGACGGTCGAGCAGTTGTCCGCTGACACTACGCCGGCCTCGCTGACTAGGCAGATCTGCCCCGGGCAGTGCCCCGGACTCTCGATGACCTCCCAGCGCACCCCGCCGCTCGGCCCCTCTAGGATGAACGAGTTACCCTCGCTGAGCACGCGGTCAGTGTCACAGGGGGCGATTGACGCGAGAGTCTCCTGACTGGCCCATATCGGGGCCTGGTAGATTTCCGAGATGCGCCCCAAGTCCCCTACGTGGTCGGGGTGCCTGTGGGTGAATATGGTGGCCGTGATGGAGCTCCCGTCATCATGTATCTCCTGCACCTTGAGAGCCAATTCCTCGAGCCCCTCCTCGTCTCTAGCTGCGGGATCGACAATGACGCGCTCTCCTCCTCTCTCTCCCAGGATGTAGCAGTTGGTGTGGGTAGCCGGGGGCAGCGTTGCGGTTCGAATCAGTATGCACTCGACACCCGGACCGTACTCGAATCTGTGCGGGCCAGAGGGCGGGTCGACTGCTAGGGCGTCGCACGCGGACTGCAGGTCGCCCTCGCGCTCTATGGCCTCGACTAGGTCGCGTGCGAGTGTTACTATGGGAGGCGGCAGCCGTAGCTCGTTACCCTCCCATGAGGCAAGCAGGTCAGCGGGCCTCCACCACCGGAACTCGTCGAACTCCGAGCGGCCCGGCGGGAATGACGGGGTGACGCCAGGGTCGCCAGTCGGGACGTGGTAGAACAGGTTGTGGAAGCGAGCAGGGGCCTGTGGGGGGGTGATTCGCTCGGTGATCATCTCGCAGTGGAATCCGTCAGCGGTCAGTTCTCCTGACTCCATCGACTCCAGCCAGCCCGACTTGTCGCCACAGACCAGTTCCCTGACCCCGGTGCTGACCTCGCAGAAACCGCCGCCGCCGTCAGGCGCGACGCCCAACTCCTCGACCATCTCCCTCAGCAGTGCGAAAGCAGAGACCCGATCCCCTCCTCTCTCCGAGAGCCACTCCGGATGAGATTCGGCAGCGGCCCTGTCGGTCCTGCTGATGCCGCCACCTGGGAACGACCAGACGTCAGGGAAGGCGGGAAGCTCGGAGACGCGGTGCCCCAGCAGTATCTCGTGTCCTCCGGCACGCTCCCTGCTGAGAATCACGGAGGCTGACGGATGAGGGGTCGTAATCTTGGATTCTGGCATATCCATCCCCTCCGGCAACTCTCCCATATCCATTCGACGTGGTGCGACGCTTCAACCTCGCTACAATAACGATTGAATACGTAATCCAACCTTCGCAGAGCATGGACTCGTTCACCATCGCGAACACCAGCACCAGCACGGGCGAGAGGCTGCATCAGGCCGAGATGCCGCGGTTCGGTCTAGGAGTCTACCTTATGGGCGAGCCCGGCGAGTGCAAGGCCTCCGTGTTGTACGCGCTCGAGCAGGGCTACAGGCTGATTGACACCGCGATGGCCTACGGTAACGAGGACGAGGTGGGCCAAGCCATCAGGGAGTCGGGAATCCCGAGGGAGGACATCTTCGTCGTAACAAAGTTACGACAACCCCACGCCAACAGCCATGAGGAGACGCTTCAGAGGTGCCAGCAGAGCCTCGAGAACCTCGGTCTCGACTACATGGACCTGTACCTGATCCACGCCCCACCCAAGGACCTCAGCGCTAGGGCCCCGGTGTGGCACGGCATGGAGGAGTGCCTGTCCAACGGCTGGACCCGCTCCATCGGGGTTAGCAACTACGGCGCACAACACCTCGACGCCATGCTGTCCTACGCGAGCGTGATGCCTTCAGTCAACCAGATCGAAATCAACCCGTGGCTCCAGCGCCCGGCGCTACGAGCGGCTACAGAGGGCGTGGGAGCGAAGGTGATGGCCTACTCCCCACTCGCCCGCGGTCACAAACTGGCCGATTCGGGAATATCCGAGATAGCCGCCTCGCTGGGCTGCACGCCCGCGCAGGCCGCCATCAAGTGGTGTTTCGATGTAGGCGCTATCACCATACCGAAGTCGAGCAGCCCCACTAGGATACTGGAGAACCTCGCTTCGCTCGAGGTGGACCTGTCTGGAACCGAGGTGGCATTCACCGCACTGGAGGAGTCTTACATATCTGGATGGGACCCGACTTCGGAGCCGTGAGTTTGACATGAAGGCCCCTGAGACCATCGAGGAGGAGCTCGAGATCATAGCGGAGGCGATAAACGCCGGAATCGACCCGTTCCCACCCAAGAAGGAGCCGAACCGATGGGTCAAGCCCGCCTTGGGGTGGTTCATGGTCATCATCATGGTGAGCTGGGTCTCACAGCTGCTCTACCGCTCTCTGTGACGCGGTTTTGGTAGTCCCTCCCGGATTCGAACCAGGGTCGTGGGATCCAGAACCCCACATGATGGACCACTACACTAAGGGACTATTGGGTGACGGAGTCGGATTCGCTATTTCAACGAATCCGACTGTCGAAAGAGGCTACTCAGGCCGCGCGAAGGGCGGCGTTGACATCGTCTAGGCTCTGCCTGCTGGGCCTCATCTCGGCCTCGCTGAGGCCGGACAGAGGCGCCTCGGTCAAGCCGAGCACCTCGTCCGCGGTCTGCAGGCCCGCTTCGTAGTACAGCAGACCGGTCACGTGGCTGTTCTCACGCTCTGCCTGGTGTATCGCCTTGAGCGCGGACATAGCGTCGGACGGGTCGTGGTCACTGCCGATCGTCTCGAGCCTGAGGGTCGAGCCGTCGAACATCTCGATGTCCTCGTACTCGCCCTCGGGGATGTCGACCTCCTCCATCGGCGTGAAGTGCGGGATGTAGTCGAGCAGGTGCAGCACCTCGTCGTTCGCCTTGACGTAGTTGTACGACTTGTAGGACTCGTCGTTGTTGGAGAAGGTGACACACGGCGAGATGACGTCGATGACCGCCATGCCGCGGTGGCCCATGGCCGCTCGGACCAGTGCGGTGAGCTGCTTCTTGCTGCCGGAGAACGAGCGAGCGACGAAGCTGCAGCCTAGGTTTATCGCCATGGCGCAGAGGTCTATCGGTGGCTGCGCGTTGGCCTCTCCCTTCTTCTTCCTGGAGCCCTTCTCCACCGTAGCGCTGTACTGCCCCTTGGTCAGCCCGTAGACCCCGTTGTTCTCGACGATGTAGACCATGTCGAGGTTCCTGCGGATGGCATGGACGAACTGCCCGATGCCGATGCTGGCGGTGTCGCCGTCACCGGTCACTGCGATGAATGACAGGCTTCTGTTGACCATGTTCGCCCCAGTGGTGACGGAGGGCATCCTGCCGTGGACGGTGTTGAACCCGTGGCTCTTGCCGAAGAAGTAGGCGGGCGTCTTCGAGGAGCATCCGATGCCGCTCATCTTGGCGATGCCCTCCGGCGGGATGCCATTCTCCCAAGCGGCTTGGATGATGACGTTCGAGACCTGGTCGTGACCGCAGCCGGGGCACAGTGTGGACTTGCCACCGGTGTACTCGGACTTCTCCAAGTTGATTACATTGAGCTTCAACACGCTCACGCAGCCACCTCCAAGGTCTCCAGTATCTTGTCGGCGTAGACCCGCGCACGCGGGGGTATGCCGTCGGTGTAGGCCACACTGTGCAGACGCGCCAGCAGGTTGGAGGGCAGCTCCTTGCGCAGAATCCCGTACAATTGCCCGTCGCGGTTGATCTCGAGCACGATCACCTTCTCGTGGCGCTCGATGAAGCCCTCGACCTCGGAGTGGTATGGCAGCGCTCGGACCCGGCAGGTACTGACCGAGAGACCGGTCGACTCCAGCATATCGTCGATCTCGGTGATCGAGTTCTCCATCGAGCCGTAGTAAATCACACCAATCTGCTGTTCCTCCTCTTCCCTGATGAGAGGGGCCGGAAGCAGGTCGCGAGCGCCGTCTATCTTCCTGCGCAGGCGCGAGACCGTGGCGTAGTACACATCGGGGTCTTCGGAGTAGATTCCGTCCTCGTCGTGCCCCGTGCCACGGTACAGGATGGGGTCCAGACCGCTGCCGGGCAGGGTCCGGTACGGGATGCCATCGCCGTCGACGTCCCTGTAGCGCCCGTAGTTCGCTACCGCGTCCATCTCCTTCTGAGTGCGTATGACCTTGCCTCTGTCCATCGGAGTCGAGGGGTATTCGAAGCCGGCTGTCGACCAACGGTTCATCCCGAGATCGAGGTCGCTGAAGCCGAAGACGACGGTCTGGAGCCTCTCTGCGTAGTCGAATGCCTTCCAACCGTACTCGAAGCACTCGTCGACGGTTCCTGGTATCAGCACCACGTGCTGGGTGTCGCCGTGGCTAGCCTCGTAGAGCATTGAAAGATCGCCCTGTTGGGTGCGGGTCGGAAGCCCGGTAGAGGGTCCGACCCTGTTGATGTCCCAGATCACGCCAGGAACCTCGGCGAAGTAGGAGAGCCCGATGAATTCGGACATCAGCGAGATTCCCGGGCCGCTGGTGCAGGTCATGCCTCGTCCGCCGGCCCAGCCGGCCCCGACCACCATTCCGGCAGCTGCCAACTCGTCCTCTGCCTGAATTACCGCGCAGGTCGTGCCACCATCGTCGGCCTCTCTGAGTTCTGGGAGCCATTCGATCATGCTCTCAGCCATCGAGGAAGATGGGGTGATGGGGTACCAGGACAGCAGGTTTACGCCCCCGTATATGGCGCCTAGGGCCACGGCTTCGTTGCCCTCCACGAGGAAGGTGTCCGGGTCCTTGTCCCGGGACTCGACATGATAGGGGGACTCATCAGCCCAGTTCTCGGCCGCGTAGGCCCGGCCTTCCCCGATCGCCCGCAGGTTGAACTCGATCGCCTTCTCCTTGCCCTTGAACTGGTTCGACACGCATTCGTTGATCACATCCTCGTCGATTCCCAGCAAGTGGGCTAGGCCGCCGACGTAGTACATATTACACATCAAGCGAGCCAACTTGGGATTGATTCCTCTGGCCATCTTCGTCATCGGCATCCCGAAAGCGGGGCAGTCGTCCCTGTCGATGGGTAGTTTGACGTCCTCATTGTAGACTACCAGTGTCCCCGGCTCGAGCTTCTCGAGGTCCTTTCTCCAGGAGTCCTTGTTCATCAGAATCTGGATGTGCGCCTTGTTCCCAGGAGCCTGATAACCGTCATCGCTGGCTCGGATGATGAACCACGTGGGCAGACCCGCGATGTTGCTGGGGAAGAGGTTCTTCCCGCTCACTGGGACCCCCATTTGGAACATGGAATTAAGGAGAATCAGGTTTGAGGACTGGGAACCAGTCCCGTTCGCTGTTGCAATGTTGATTGTGAAGTCGTTGTAGATGTGCTCCATCGTTTCCTGCTTCTCCCATGGTTGGCTTGGCTCTATCTAGGCTCTCGCGCATGATGACCCGGTGATAATCAAGTCTTAGCCATTACCGTTCAAAAGTCACCGAGAATCGACTGAATGAGCATCCGCTGCCATTTTCAAGGGATGCGCTTTCGGGCGCGCTATGCCCATCCCTGAGGCGCTGAAGAATTCTTGGGACGAAGCGATCCTCCTAACCGAGTCAGGAGAGCCCAAAAAGGCACTGGAACTACTGCGCTCAGAGGCTTGGGATGCCTGCGAGAACGGTGCACAGCAAGCCAGAACACTGCGTTTCGCTGGCGATGCTGGAACCGCGCTTGGCGAGGAAGACACCGCTAACCAGAGGCGCCACTGGCAGCGCGCGCACAGGAACTACCGCAAAGCGTTGAACTTCGACCCCAAGAACAAGGAGACACGACGCCGCATGAACAAGCTCGCATCCCTGATGGATGAGAAGGCGATTTCACTCGGAGTCGGCTTCCAGATGTTCGATGAGGGCAACCCGACTCCAGTGGGACTCATCGTCCTCCTCGTTGTCGGCATGCTGCTGTTAGTCTCATTCAAGGTGATTACGGATTGGCTCGATAAACCAGAAGAGAACCCTATCGTCACCTTGGAGATATCGTATATGGCCAGTGGATCCGGGGAGCGGACGACGGCATTCATCGAAATCGAACTCTACCAGGAGGACGCCCCGTTGCACGTCGAGAACTTCCTGTTGCTGGTCGATGACCTCCGTTACGACTTCACGACGTTCCACAGGGTGATTGACGACTTCATGGTTCAAGGAGGGGACTTCGAGAATCGGGATGGAACAGGCGGCTACACCGGAAAGTGGTTCGGCTACTGCAACGGCGATGAGCACGATGATTCTGGCAACAGGCACACCTCCGAGACATGCGAGTTGTCACGATGGTCCTTGCCCGGCGAGCACACTAACGGCTTGACGCATGTTCCGGGCGCGCTTGCTGCAGCCCACTCAGGTCTCAACACTGACTCGAGCCAGTTCTACATCGTGCCCGAGGACAGCACCCCATTCCATCTCGATTGGCAGCCTGGCAAGGATTGCAGTCAGGAGTCCTGCCACACCGTCTACGGCCAGGTGATCAGCGGTCTGGAACACATCACGGCAATCAGCGAGGTCGAGACTGGGAGCAACGACGTCCCTGTGAACGAGGTCCGGCTGATGCACGTGACTTTGAACGAGTGAATCCGGCCAATCGGTCTGGTTTTCAATGAGTCAACTTCATGGAGCACACCATAGCCGGTATCACCGTAGGTGATGGCATGGGCGCTAGCGACCCCTTCGGTGCGATGTCCGCATTCACGACCAGTGATGGCTCGTCCGCCTCGTTCATGGACATCGGAGCCCTCGGTAGGGAAGAGGGCTGCAACCTCGACAATCTCCCGGTCTCGATACGGATCCTACTCGAGACCGCTCTGCGCAAGTGCGACGGATACCTAGTGACCGAGGACGACGTCCGACGCATCGCAGCATGGTCACCGACGATGACTCCCGAGGAGATTCCATTCAGCCCCAGCAGGGTGATCCTGCAGGATTTCACAGGAGTCCCCGCCGTAGTCGACATCGCCGCCCTCAGGGATGCGATGGTGGCACTGGGTGGCGACCCGGAGGTGGTGAACCCGCAGGTCCCCGTCGATCTGGTGATAGACCACTCGGTCCAGGTCGATGTCTCTGGCCGCTTTCCTAATGCTCGTGAGCGCAACCTCGAGATTGAGTACGAGCGCAACTTCGAGCGATACAAGTTCCTCAAGTGGGGTCAGCAGAGCCTCGACAACTTCCGTGCCGTTCCCCCCGGCCGCGGTATCGTCCATCAGGTCAACCTCGAGTGGATTGCCAGCGTAGCCCGTGAGGAAGGCGGTTTGTGGATTCCCGACACCCTTGTCGGCACCGACTCCCACACGACGATGATCAACGGCCTCGGAGTCCTCGGCTGGGGCGTCGGTGGGATTGAGGCCGAGGCCGTGATGCTCGGACAGCCGATCTACATGCTACTGCCGGAGGTTGTCGGATTCGAGCTCACGGGTTCCATGCAGCCCGGTGTCACAGCCACCGACATGACCCTTCGAATCGTCGAGATGCTCAGGCAGCACGGCTGCGTGGGCAAGTTCGTCGAGTTCCACGGCACTGGCCTTGCGAACCTGAGCCTGCCAGACCGCGCGACCATAGCCAACATGTCACCGGAGTACGGCGCCACTTGCGGCTTCTTTCCCGTGGATCAAGTCACTTTGGACTACATGCTTCTCTCCGGGCGAGAACCCTCGCACGTCGAGGACGTCAAGCGCTATCTGACCGCTCAGGGGCTTTTCTACTCTGACTCGACACCCACCCCCGGATTCACTTCCAGCCTGTCCCTCGACCTCAGTACAGTGGAGCCCTCGCTAGCCGGCCCCAAGAGGCCGCAAGACAGGGTCTCACTCTCAAGTATGAAGTCCCACTGGAGGTCCAGCCTGAATGCGCCGTTCGGACATCATGGTCACGGCGTCGATCCGTCTTGCAATGACGCTACGGCCCCGATTGCAGGTCGCGACTCCGAGTTGGGTCACGGTGACGTGGTTATCGCCGCCATCACGAGCTGCACCAACACCAGCAACCCGAGCGTGATGATCGCTGCGGGGCTGGTCGCTAGAAACGCTCGTTCAAGAGGGCTCACCATCAAGCCCTGGGTCAAGCCGAGCCTCGCCCCAGGCAGTCGCGTGGTCACCGAGTACTACGACGCGGCCGACCTGAGTGAAGGTCTCTCTGCTCTCGGATTCAGCGTCGTAGGCTACGGTTGCACGACCTGCATCGGCAATTCTGGCCCCCTCGACGAGGAGATAGCGGCTGCAATTGACGAGGCCGATCTGGTGGTCTGCAGCGTCCTCTCAGGCAACCGCAACTTCGAGGGCAGAATTCACCAGAAGGTGAGGGCGAACTATCTCGCAAGCCCGCCACTGGTCGTGGCCTACGCTCTAGCGGGCACGCTCGACATCGACTTCTCCAGCGAGCCGTTGGGTCACACTGAATCCGGCGAGCCCGTCATGCTCGCTGACATCTGGCCCACTGACGGCGAGGTACGCTCGATCATCGAGAGCGTAATCGGCCCAGAGATGTTCAAGTTGCGTTACTCGGATATCCTGAGCGAGCCACGCTGGGACGCCATTCCCAGCGAGTCCAGCGCCCTCTATGACTGGGACGACTCGTCCACCTACATCCGACCCCCCTCCTTCTTGCAAGGCATCGAGTCCGAGCCCGCGCCCATCGAGCGGATTCAAGGAGCCCGCGTTCTCGTCAAGGTCGGTGATTCGGTGACCACCGATCACATCAGCCCCGCAGGGGCATTCCCTCACCACGGACCAGCGGGACAGTACCTAATGGAAAACGGAGTCCAGCCGCGCGATTTCAACTCGTTCGGGAGCCGCAGAGGCAATCACGAAGTGATGGTCCGTGGTACCTTCGCCAACATCAGGATGCGCAATGAGATAGCTCCGGGAACAGAAGGCGGATTCACCACCCACTTCCCCTCTGGGGAAGTAACCTCGATCTACGAGGCCAGCAACAGGTACCAGGACGAAGGGATTCAATTGGTCGTCCTTGCTGGTTCGCAGTACGGAACGGGCAGCAGCAGGGACTGGGCTGCGAAGGGCACCCTGATGCTCGGAGTCAAGGCTGTAATCGCCACTTCGTTCGAGAGGATACACCGCTCCAATCTAGTCGGCATGGGAGTGCTGCCGCTGACATTCCCCGAGGGAGAGGATGCGGATAGCCTCGGTCTGGACGGCACAGAGGCCTTCGACATACCAGCCAGCGCCGAACTCGAACCGTTCTCGTCAATCCCAGTGACCGCCACTAAGGCAGATGGTAGCGTGACGGGGTTCGACGCTGTTGTCCGCCTCGACACGCCCGTCGAGGTTGATTACTACAGGAACGGCGGAATACTGCAGGCCGTACTGAGGAATCTGGCCGAAGCATGAAAACCGCTCTGCACCCCACGCAGTTAAGTCCCTGATGTTCCGGAGGTGAGACGATGGAGTTGCGAGGAACAGTTAGATTTCGCTTCCGTTCCCCCGAGCACGACGTCGATGTGCTGCTGGAGGGCGAGGTGAAGTGGGTAGAGTCGCTGCGCGAGGAGATCGGCTTAGCAGGCGAGGTCGGTGTCGTCCAGCCGCTGGCCGCTCGTATGGTCGACCCTGACGAGCCCGAACCCGAGTCGGCCACCGGCGATGACGAGGACTTCTTCGAGGAACTACCGCTGCCCGAGGAAGCGGTCCTCCCAGGGCCTCCCCCAGATCCGTCCCGTATACCCCCAGTGCTGAGGGTCATCGGCAGCCTCGACGTCGATTCGAGCATCACAGAGCTCGGTGGTCGGGAGCGTAGCGACCCCAACATCCCAGCAATCATCGAGGTACTCGACGAGGTCCAAGACGAGATAGAGCCTCTGAAGGACAACTTGTCCGGAAACCCGTTGGCCGAGGCCTGGATCCAACTACTGCTCACTCTGGTGGTCAGGGAGCATGGTCACACCTCACTGCCAGTGAGTCAAATCGCCGAGGCGATCGGCGAACGCACCAACCTTCACGGGATCGATCTGGACATTTTCCTCGACCGCCTGTGGATGATGGGGCGCCTTGAGCGGATCTACGGCGGCGTGGAAACTCAGTACGCCCCGAATCCCAGTTGGCTGGAAGCACAATAATCAACCCCCCAACTCAACAACTCCTATGGAGTTGGCTAACTCATTTGGTGCGAAGGCATAAGAGACGAACGAAACTCCGACTGAGCATGCTGGATACGTCTGAGTCTGCCCGAAATAGAACAAAAGAGGGTAGAACGGCCGTCTTACTGGTGTTTTTGATGCTGACCTCACTGATGGTATCGCTAGTGCCGGCAGTGAGCGCATCCCACATCACCCAGTACGCAGTCCAACGTGACCCTTCCCACCTTTCGCTGGGCGATCTGGACTGCGACGGACACAACGACATCGTCGCGGTAAGCATGATGGGGCACTTCATCACGGTCCTGTACAACGATGGCTCGGGCGGCTTCCAAGACAGGCAGGACGTGTTCATCTCGAACAATGACTCCCAGCGCGCTGGGTTCGTCGATACAGCAAACTCCGTCGACGTCGAGATAGCCGATATCGACGGCGACGACGTGAATGATATCATCTACTACCAGGAGAACATCCGCTTCGTCGGGGAGAGCTTCGTCAGGCCGGGTAACCTCACTATCATGTGGGGCGATTGCAGTGAGAGGGTGAATCAGTGGGACGACACCGAGATCACGGTCTCAAACCCGTATCATCGAGGTATGGCAGTCGGGGACATCGACGATGACGGCAACGTCGACATCGTGCTTGTGACCCAGGACGCAACCGCGGCCAACCAGTACATCCAGATCTACCGTGGGCCAGACCCGTCGCTGCTGACCAACCAGCAGTCCATCCCCGTGCCTCTGACCAATGGCTTGTATGTCGAAATGATGCTCGGCCATTGGGGTGAGACAGTTCAGGGCGGCGGCATCCCAGGGGGCTTAGGCGACTGTGAGGATCTCGACATCTGGCTTCTCCGGACCCCTCCGTACAACATTGGCGTGGGCTACTCGGTCGGCCACTACGACAACATGACCGTGCTCGAGTACGACTGCCTGACCAACCAGTATCCCAATCCCATGGACGCGACCGCACAGGGGATTCACGAGTTCAAGTTAGACGCTGACCATAACTATCCGCTCTATGGCATCGACATCGCCGATACCGACGATGACAGTGAGATCGACCTTATCGCCGCCATCGACGGCATCACAGGCAACATCTCCTATGCCACCAAGAGCGGCAGCAGCTGGGACACTCAGAACTACGTCTACCTCGGAGACTACCTCGGTGCCTCGCTGACCATCGTCGACGTCAATCAAGACGGTGAGGTAGACTTCTTCGTGCCGACCGAGGTCACCCTGACCCGTCTGCAGGACTCGACCGCTCAGAACCAGACCTACCTGCTCCTCGACAACCTGCGTGAGATTAACTCGGTCGAGATCATCCTCGCCGACCCCAACGGGCCCGGTTATCTCTCATCGCTCTCGTTCGACGTGGGCCGCAGGCCCACCATGGCGATCCCCGGCCAGTTGCAGGGAGGTGACGAGAGCGCCTACGAGATCGTCATCGGCCAGCGCGACTACGGCTACAGATTCGCCGACAACGCGATGTGGCTCGATACCCAGGGCTGGGCCGGCGCGGGAGACTTCCTCTCAGTACTAACGCTCGACAACGAGGATGTCGGCATCACTGAGGTAACTATCGCGCCTGCGTCTTACAACCCAGCTACGGGACAGGCCGAGATCGGTGAGGGAACAAGATGGGTCAACGTGACCGTGAAGAACACGGGACTGAACCCGCTGACGGGCTCCGTCGACGTCGACCTCGAGGTCAAGGAGGTCGTAGGAGGAACCGACACCGTGGTCTACTCCAATGACTTCGAAGGCAACGAGGACACGACTAACTGCGCCAACTGCGCCTTCATCAAGAACTCCTACACCGGAATGTACGGGACCGGGGCATCCTCGTGGCACATCGAGAGCAACTCGACCGCGGATACACAAAACGTCTCCTGGTACGAGGCAGACAGCAACCCCACCGACTACTACTGGGCGGGCATCGACTACAACGGAGACAACGAGAGCGATTCTGGGTATTACAACAACATGGACGAGGCGCTGATCCTCGAAAACGTCGACCTGACCGGGGCCGATGCGGCGTACATGGACCTCTCGGTCATGTGCACCACCGCCTACTTCGAGCTCTATCTCGCCGAGCAGTACTCGGTGGTGGAGCGCTGGCTGTACGAGGACTCCTGCGGCATCGAAGTCTGGTCCGAGGGCAACGGTTGGGAGTCCGTCTTCTTCAACGGCGGCTGGGACAACGAGCGCTTCTTCCGCATCTACTGGCAGGGTGTCGACCCGGAGTACAACACCTACAATGGCAACCAATACACCAACACTGCTACAGGATGGATCAACTACACAGAGGGCGGAGGCACTTCGGAAGACCCCAATGAGTTGGAGTCAATCGACCTCACGCGCTACGCTGGGCAGGTCATCGACATCCGCTTCCGCTTCCGCAGCGGCCTGATGGGCTCCGTTGGACCTGCCGGATCATCTCAGGACACAGGTCTGGACGGCTTTGCCTTCGACAACATCACCATCAGGAAGAGGGACGTCACCTTCGGGACGACCGAGACAGTCTCTCAGCAACTCATCTTCAACGGCTTCGCAGCCGGAGCATACGAGGAGGTCAGCCTTACCGCGGATTTCATCGACAACAGGACCTACTACGTCAAGACCGAACTGACCAACCCGTCCGGCTTCACCAACATGGACGACCTAAACGACGATATCAGGTTCCAACTCACAGTGAACAACCTGTTCGACCCGTGCCTCGCAGAGGAGCACTGGGTCGACCTCGAGAACGGCGTCAGGTACGCTTCGGGTGAGAGGGACGTGGAGGTGCGCGTGCAGAACTGCGGCAACACGGTAACAGATTTCCAGGTCGAGGCCTTCATCCAGAACGCCGAGCCGGACCTCATCGCCATCGAGGACTTCTCGGGAGTCGAGCCGATGTGGACCGACGACGGCAATCTGAACGGCAGCAGGCTGGACGACTCCACCGGCTCGAACGACATGCTGCCGCAGAACCGAGGTGTGTTCAACAGCCACGCGTACTGGCTGGGGCACCCCACCGACGGCTACGGCGACGATTGGAACGAGACCGTCACCTTGGACCCAATCCCGGTCGCATCGACAGGAGCCGATTTCACATACCTGACCTTCGACTACTACGCTGAGGGCGACTATCTCAAGGACAACAACGGCAACATCCTTGCCATTCGGGACGCAGCAAACCTCGAGATATCCTGGAATAAGCAGGGCGAGGTGTTCGAGGGCGTGGTCTATGGGACTTGGACCGACCTCAACGAGAACGGTATCCAGAACACCATCCCAGGGGACCCGAACTTCCACCGCTGCGAGGATTTCGATAACAACGGCTACGACGAGGTCGAGTACTTCGGTGACCACTCAGACAACGTCAACTCAGTCGTCTGGTTCGATTCCGAGAACATCCTCAAGTCGGTCACCGTCGACCTGACTCACATCGTCATCCTGAACCGCACCAGCGCCGACACCTCTGATTGGCGTGACGAATGCACTACCCTCTCGGGGTCCGAAGTGACCCTAACCTGGAGGTTCCAGTCCAATGATGACGGCGTCAACGGCAACGCCGGACTGGCAGGATTCGGCGTCGACAACATCCGCGTTGAGGAGTTCACCTTCGAGGACGACGGCACCTACACTGTCGACGTCACCGGCCTCGACGCCGCGGAGCGCCAGCGGGTCAACCTCACCACGCACGACTTCCAGAGTGGCATCTACAAGATCGACGTGACCACCATCTTCGACAACACGGACCCGCTCACCTCGTGGTACAACGAGTCCGAGACCAACACCGCGAACAACCACTCGTCGATCATCTTCAGCATCGCCAGCGCGGACATCACGCTGTTGCAGCCCGACGTGCTCGAGTGCGTCGCCGACATCACCTACGAGTGCGTCTACCCAATCGATGACGCATCCGCTCACAGCTTCGCCGTGCCTCTGCTGAACGGCGTCATCGCGGGCGAGTACGAGATCACGATGAGGGTGGTCGACCTCGGCACGGGCCAGACGGTCTACGAGGAGGACAGCGACAACGGGCCGTTCGACCTCGAGCCTCACGCGAGGGCCCAGGCCAACTGGACCAGTCCGTACAACTCGTGGTACGACGGCCACACCTACAACATCAGCTTCTACGGGATTCTGACCGAGGACAACGAGCCCTCGGGCAACGACCGCTACTTCGAGATCCAGTTCTACGACAACATCGACGTGGCAATCCTGTCCAACCCGACAGACCAGAACCGCCTGCAGAGCGTCAAGAAGGACCTCGAGGCGATGGGCAAGACCTACACTCAACTGCGATTGGAGAACTGGGACACCTACGGGACACCAGACTGGGTCGAGCACTTCGACAAGGTGCTGCTGCCGTGGCAGACTGACTACAACGTCTACTACGGCAAGTACTACGAGGCCCTCGCTGAGACCCGCGAGAGCGATGGACTCAGTCTCACCGAGACCCTCGAGGACTACATGACCGGCGGAGGCACCGTTCAGATGCACCTCGGACCGTACAGGAACGAGTACCAGCCGAACCGACTGCCTTTCGGTATGGACATCGCGATGAGGAACCAGGTCAACTTCACCGTCGACAACAGGATTCACTACAGCAACCTGTCAATCATAGACCGGTATCACCCGATTCTGAGCAATGTCGACCCTATCGCGTTCAGCGGCGTGCACGGTGGCTCCTACGTCGCTCTGGCCGGCCTCGACACCGCACAGGTCCAGTCGACCCAGATCCCGCAGGTCTGCGGCGGTCGCATCAGCGACCCCGTTGGTACATTCCACACGCTGATCCGCGATTCGGTCTACGACAGCCAGTCACTGCTGTCAATATGCAATCGCGGTGCCGGCGGACTGATCGTCACCACCATAGACGTCGAGAACCCGAGCGTCTCGGAGGGCCTCGGCGGCTCGTCGATACCACTGCTGTCGAACATGCTCTCCTACCACTTGACCCCGTATCCGAGCGACTTCGGAATCGCTGGCGAGAGCTTCGATTTGACCATCAACGGCGAGGCGCCTTCGATCGACACGGTTACCGGCGCCTACGCCACGATGTATATCAAGAGCAATTCCGACCTCGACTTCAGCTACGTCACCTCCGTCGAAGGCGTCTTCGCAGACTGGACACTCGAGTCTGGCAACAACGACTCGGTGACAGGCTGGGACGGCTCGATTATCGACTCTGGGGAGTACAGTCACACGCAGCAGCTCAGCCCGTCCATACCGACTCTGGGCTCGTTCTGCGTCGGCGACACCACCTCGAACACAGGCTGCAGAATAGGCGCAGAGTGGATGCTGGTCCTGTATCTGCACGATGACGAGGGCCACACCCGAATCACCTACATCCGCATGGTGACCGATGACACCCTCGCCGATGAGTTCAGGCCCATAGCTTCGGCGTCCATGATCGAGAATACGGTCACCGATACATACGTCACACTGGACGGTACCAAGACCGTAGCTGGAGTCGACTGGCCGGTTTACAGGGCCAGGCTTTCGGACACCGGCGATTTGAGCATATCCTTCACCGCACAGGACAGTTACGACCCCGATGCCCCCGAGGGCGAGAAGGGCATCGAGCTCTACGAGTGGAAGGTCTTCTTCGATTATCCGTGGGACAGCGCGGACCCGACTTTGGTGGGTCACGAGTTCCAGATACCCTTCGCAGCCGGCGATGACTGGACATACGTGTTCAGGAACCTGACCGGCAGCCCCGATGGCAACTTGGAGAACCAGATTCGCGTCGAACTGATAGTCTACGACAAGGCCGGCAAGCAAAGCGAGAAGGCAAGGATGTACTTCATAGTCGTCGGAGAGGACTTCGGTGATGACGAGCCTGTCGTGGACTTCTCGAAACCAAGGCCCGAGGACTCTCAGAGCGAAAACCTCGTGACTATTAGCGGAAGCCTCCTCTCGGGGGCTGAGAACAGCGACGTCGTCATCGAAGTCGCTCTGACTGAGGCCGTCTTGGACTACACGACGACCCAGAAGATAACCCAGAAGTCGATTGGCAAGTACAACAAGACGGAGAACCTAGCTGATGGCCAGCCGTTCACGTTGACCCTCGATATCTCGGATCTGTATCAGGAGACGGGCGTTGCAGCCACCATCTATGTGCTCATCACAGAGGGAGATGGAAGCAGATACACCATCTCCCAGACCCTCGCGATAAACCTCCTCCCGATTGTGCCCGACGAGCCCGATGAGAAGGAGGAGGGCATGAGCATGCTCCTGATGGGAGGGTTAGCGGCGTTCATCCTGATACTGATCGTCGTAGTCACGGTGGTCATGCGAGGCCGTGGCAAGGAGGACCCCGGTGATGACGTCGTCGAGCAGTTCGGAGGCGTCGAGGAGATGGATCCGGTAGAAGCCTATGTCCAGCAGATGGTCGCCTCGGGATACGACGAGCAGACTGCAAGACAGTACGCTCAGCAGTACTACGCACAGTACTACGAACAGCAACGCAGAGGCGGCAGTTGACGTAAGCCGCCAAGCGGTTTCCCTAGACGCACCTTGAATACCGGGTGATTGCAGCGTAACCCGTGGACACGTCCGGACCTCACACCGTAGCCGACATCTCTCTGGCCGAGTCCGGCGAGAAGCGTGTGGCTTGGGCGCGCAGCAGGATGCCGGCCCTGGCGGCGCTGCGCGCCAATGCGGAGGTTGAGAAGCCCCTAGCCGGCCAACGCGTGGCTGGATGCCTGCATGTGACCAAGGAGACCGCAGTCCTAGTTGAGACGCTAGTCGCAGCAGGCGCCGAGGTGTCGTGGTCCGGATGCAACCCCCTGTCCACGCAGGACGATGTAGCGGCATGGCTGGCCCGGGAGGGATACGGGGTCCACGCGTGGTACGGACAGGACACCGAGGAGTTCTACCAATGCATCGACAGAACCCTCGACTTCCGCCCCACACTCACTCTTGATGACGGTGCGGACCTGATCTACAGGGTCCACAGCAACTTCCCCGAACTCGCTGATGGAATCATCGGAGGCACTGAGGAGACCACCACCGGCGTCCACAGGCTGCGTGCGATGGCTGACGCAGGCGAGCTGCTGTACCCAGTCATCGCGGTGAACGACGCGGCCACAAAGTGGGACTTCGATAACGTGCACGGGACCGGGCAGTCCACTCTAGACGGTATAATCAGAGCCACTAGCATATTGCTAGCGGGCAAGACCTTCGTCATCGCGGGCTACGGGCATTGCGGCAATGGCCTAGCGGTCCGAGCCCGCGGAATGGGAGCCAACATCGTGGTGACCGAGGTGGATCCGCTGCCCGCGCTGCGGGCGGTCATGGATGGATTCAGGGTCATGAGGATGGACGAGGCGGCTGTCATCGGCGATATCTTCTGCACCGCCACGGGGATGAAGGACGTTATCGTAGACCGGCACTTCGACTCGATGAAGGACGGGGCAGTGGTCTGCAACACCGGCCACTACGACTGCGAAATCAACATCCCCGACCTCGAGTCGAAGTCAGAAGGCATCTACACCGTGAGGGACAACAACGAGGCCTTCCGGATGCCAGACGGCCGTACCATCTATCTGCTCGCACGCGGACGTCTGGTGAACCTCGCAGCAGCCGAGGGACACCCCAGCGAGGTGATGGACATGTCATTCGCGAACCAGTTCCTCGCACTCTGCCGCCTCGCTTCGGAAGGCGCTGGCTACGAGAAACGTGTCTACGACATCAGCGCCGAGCAGGACAGCGAACTGGCGGCGCTGAAGCTTCAGACCGCGGGAATCACCATCGACGAGCTCACACCAGGGCAGATTGCATACGGCAGTGACTTCAGCGCTGGGACCTAGTCATCGAGCGGATCAAGCTCGCCGGGCTCCTCCTCCGGCTCACCTTCCGAACCATCCTCCCACCATTTATCGTCCATCGTGGAGAATGACGGGGCTTCGGGCTTCCACCTGATGGGGAGCTTGTCGCCTGACTCGACTATCAGTTCGAGCCTCTCGTTCAGTGCCGGCATCCGCTGCCCTGTCATAGCAATGTACAGTTTGCTGGACCTCACCGAATCAGGGATGCATACCTTGCCGGTACTGGTTTCCGCGTCTATGGCTCGGTCAAGGTCGAGAGCGTGTCGATTCAGTTTGTGCAGAAGGCTCGACGTGAGACGTGAGATTACCATGAAGCAGGCTAGGATGAAGAGGAAAACGAACACGCTGCCCCACACGGTGTCGCCCGCCACCATCATGGCGAAGGTGCCGAGGATGAATACCAACGGAGCGATGACTAGGAAAAGGAAGCGAGTGGGCGAAGTGGGTTTCCTGGCCTTCATCCTCTCGATGATGACCCAACGGGGGTGCTTGGGGTTCTGTGGCTTGAAAATCTCGTCCTGCTCCATTTTCGCAGCTCTGGAGACCATGCGCCTGACGTCTTCCATCCTAGCCAGCTGTTTGCTGTCTGTAGCATCCATCCTCTCGCTGAACAGCTCCTCGATCAGGCTGGCACACTCCTCGTAGTAGCCGAGTCTGACCAATATCCCAATCTGCTCGATGAGCGGAGTCACCTCGTACGGCGCGACAGCACGTCGCGCCTCCCACCATCTGATGCCATCTTCTAACATTCCTAGATGGTCGACCAGAAGCACCCCCCCGAGCCTCCATGCATCGAAATTCTCGGGGTCGATCTCCACGACCTTGCGCAGGGCTGCCATCGCTTTGGCAGACTGCTGCAGGTCCGGCATATCCTGCCGACCTCTAGTCTCAGGGGGAAGGGTCCAGCGGGCCACGCCCATCCACCCATCTGAGTGGGTAGGGTCGATTCTCACAGTCTTCTTGGCAGCTCCGAGGGCGGCCTCCCTATCGCCAGACTCCTCAGCCTCCAGCGCATCGAGCCAAGTCAACTCGGCGCTTTTGGCCATAGCACCCGCTGGCGCTGATAATGCATGAAGGCTGGGGTACCTGAAATTCCGAATCAGCGACCTCTTCCGCCTCTGGCAGGTGTGTTCCTCCTACCTTTGGAAGGCCCCTTCCCTTTCCAATTCATACGAGTGTCGGGTCTGCGCGCTCTCCGAGGTGTCGTCTTGGATCCTCTCCCAGGCACAGGTTTTCTCGTGTCGCAGCGGTTGCAAACGTCCCGTCTCGCGTAATTGTGGTTGTTGCACTTCGGGCAATTCCAGTCCCCCGGCTTCATATTTGAGTCTCTGAAACCACCCGAGTTACTAGATCGATGGCCACGAGAATCCCTGTCTCTTCCGCCACCGCCTCTCGGTTTCGACTCTTCACAACCAGTTCGATTGCAGACCTTCTTGTTTGCGTAATTGTGGTTTTTGCATTTCGGGCAGCGCCAGTCGCCCGGCTTCATATTTGAGTCTCTGAAACCACCCGAGTTACTAGATCGATAGCCACGAGAATCCCTGTCTCTTCCGCCACCGCCTCTCGGTTTCGGCTCTTCACAACCAGTTCGATTGCAGACCTTCTTGTTTGCGTAATTGTGGTTTTTGCATTTCGGGCAGCGCCAGTCGCCCGGCTTCATACTCGAGCGCCAGTCCTCTCCGAACTTGCGATCCCGGCCCCTTTGATCGTTACCTCGTCTACTGCCGGGACGGCTATCGCGCCCCCTTCTGAATTTACTCTCGCCCGATCGCCTATCCTGACGACCTCGGTTGACCCTCCCGCTAGGGGCAATCTCAACGGGTGATCCGATGGCACTTCTGGCATCGATAGAATTCGGGAGGGGATGGAGGTGAATCAGTGGATTGTCAACCGAGCCAATCACGGTCTCCACTCGCCCCAGTGTCTTCCCCCCTACGACTCTGATTGTGGCGCCAAGCCTGGGCGCGCGCCCCTCGAAGGCGATGAGAAGACCCTCTTCATGCGAAGCCTTCGACACGGTTCCGCTGAAACTCATGGCTCAGCCGCGCCGCCTACCATACATGAGGGCACCGACTACAGCAACGATGAGTGCAGGTAGGCCAGTAGCAGGTAGCAAGCCACCATCTCCATCATCAATTGGTGGCGGAATAGGCTCCGGTTCTGGCTCATCGAAGAGGTGAGAGTTGTCCACAGTCTGCGAAACACTGGAGCACTTGTTCGAAGCGTCACAGCCCTCAATGGTGACCACGTGCTCCCCCTCCTCCCACAGCCGGAAGTTGATGCTAGGGGTCGACCAAGTGTTACCGCTCGAGCTAACCGAGCCTGTATCGGAGCCGTCTATCGCCATTGTGAAGCTGACGGTTTCGCCGTCAGGGTCGCTGTACTGCCCCTGCATCGACCACTGCGAACCATCCCACTCGGTCGAGGTGATGCTGAGCGAAGGGGGAGAACTCTCCTTGGAGATGCTGAGGTCATACACGTGCTCCATGGAGTAGACATCGGTTCCTTGGACGCTGACCCAGACCTGAACCGGACCCGGTACCATGGATGAGGCTGAAACATCCACCGTGATTTCCTCAGTGAAAGTGACCGACGTGGATGCAGAGGCCGACCCTTCTTGCATCAGGGCGATTTCGACTGTGAGGTCCGGCCAGTCCGAAGTCTGGCTCAGGGTGATCGGATGTGGGTCGGTGAGGGTCTGCTGAGGTGTGGAGAGCGAGAATGGAACTCCAAGGTGCCAGGTTCGGTTGCCAGTGCTCTGGTCCGCTGAGTCGACAGCCTCGCAACTCACCTCAGCGGCGCTGCCACGAGGAATCTCGGCCCACAAAGAGCGGTCCGCTCCCTCGCTGAGTTGGAGCGAGGCCGCGCCAGTGCAGCGAACATCCAACTGAGAGACGCTGCCCTCGTCGGTGAACCACGAAGACACATCGCCCCATGTCGCCCAGACGTGCTGCCCGCCGCTGGGCGAAGGGAACCACGCGCCCTCTGGAGGAGCAGCATCAGTCCATTGTGGGGGGTTGTCGACAGGGATCGGGGCGGTGGTGAAGTCCGCGAACAGGTCTTCACCAATCGGCCAATCGGTTCTGGGGGAGTTTGGGCTGAGGCTGTAGGTCAGGCTGCCGTCAGCATTCTCGGTAATCTCGTAAGCCGAGGAACCGTCGCCGATGCAACTGCCACGGAGCGGTGCTTGACCGCCTGAGGTGTCCTCGTCGAGTCCGACCACTCTGCCCTCGCACTCATCCCAGAGGTCGAGCCGCAGGTCCTGAGTCACAGGGAATGTGAAGTCGAGTGTCGCCCCTGACATGTTGGAGGCATTGAGAGCCAGCGTGAAGTTGCTACTGTCGGTGAAGCCTGAGATGACCATCGTTGCGTTCAGCCAGAGTTTGACTCGGCATTCATCCACGCCTTGGGAGGCTGGGACGTCGGTGTCGCAGTCGCGGTTTTCATCCGGAATAATGGGGACCTCCTCGCAGTCGTTGCCGAAGGCCGAGGTGCAGTCGCGGATCTGCGAGTGCCTCGGCGGAATGATGTTGAACTCCTCGATGACGACTCCGTCTTCCTCCCAGGTTGTGTTCTTCCAGTCTACTCCGACCCCGCCCCGGTGAGGCGGGCCGTCTCGGATTCCGATTCGGGTCAGCGTGTATTCTATGCACTCGCTGGCGAGTGCTCGGAAGACCTCCCGCTCGTCGGTCGAGACCCAGCCGTCGTCTCCGTTGTTGGGGTCGAGTTCGGCCATGAATTCGTCCATCGCCACTCGCAGATCGTCAGCCAGTGTCTCGTTGACCCATGCGATGGCGTGGACGTCAGCCGACCCCCAGTCGTTAGCCACATCGATTTGGAAGGTCGCACGAGTGTACTCGAACAGGTTCTCAAAGGTGATTGAGCCACACTGGTCCTCGAGCGAGCCTCCGCCCCCCAATTGCTCCATGCGCAGGGGCTCCTCGTCCAGCTGCACGGGCTCGGAGACGAGTGGCATACACGACGCCGCCACCGTTGAGAGCACCACCAGCAGGGTGAGAGCCGATACAAGAGCAGCCTTGGTCATCGAACGTCTATCTTATGCACGCAACATGATGTTATCGCCGGAATTTGAAGTGATTTAGGGAGCCCTAAAACTCATAAGTACCAGTTATTTCGCAGTCCTATGGCTGCGTGGGACGCCCTTCTCAGTGCCTCTTTTCTCGCCGGTGCCTCCATCGGTCTGAGGGAGTGCATGGAAGCCGTCCTCGTCGTCGGGTTGCTCATATCCTACCTGTCCAAGACCAATCGCCACGAGAGCGTGAAGTTGGTCTGGTGGGGCGTGGCTGCTGGCATCGCTCTCAGCATCGCCACCGTTGCGGTGGTGTTCGCAGTCTTCGATGCACTGAGCGTCGACCTAGAATTGTTCGAGGGAGTCACTATGGTGTTCGCAGCGGTCATCCTAGCCGGAGTCCTGATGCATCTGGTCAGGCATCAAGGCAAGTCTGAGTTGGAGTCCTGGGCCAACCACAGCTACGGACGCTACGACACCCTTGGCATAGCCGCTGTAACAGCCCTTTGCGTCTGGCGCGAGGGCGCCGAGACCGTGCTCTTCACGATGGCACTCGGCGATGTCGCCTCCGGCTCACTCGGCGTTTTTGTCGGAATAGCCGCTGCAGCCGTCTTGGGGTGGGGGCTCTTCTCCGGTATGATGAGAGTCGACATCCGGTGGGTGTTCAGAATCACCAACGCATCGTTGCTGCTGTTTGGAGCATATCTCATGTCTACGGGCTTCCATGAATTAGTGGAGGCCGGGTTCCTCGGTCTTGAGGAGACCACGACGACCGAGGTCGCGAGAACCGCCCTGTTCTTCGCGTATCTGGTTTTGATTGGCTACACCGCCATGAAGGCCTCTGAAGGATCTTCTAGGACCAGTTCACCTACGGCTTAGGCCGTCGTGTCGTCAGCCACTATCCGGATGGCACCGTCGTCGTACGAGATTTTGATGTTATCACGCACCTTGGAGGTCAGCGCCGCCAGCGCTTCGTAGACTTCCTTCTCAGAGACCACGAATGCATCCGCAGCGCGCTTGGTCGACCACGGCACTTCGACGAAATCAGAAGCCGAAATCCATTTGAGCAGCCGCAACTCGAACTCCGTCAGGTCCTCGAACGACATCGGCTTCGACCCTCGAGGATGCAACGACCCAATCAATCCTTGCTGAAAATCAGCCTTGGTACGAGTCTACCATGCGGCGCACGGCATCATCGACTTCCAGTTCACCGTCCAGCAGTCCGCCCAAAGCCGTGAGGAATGGGATCTCGACTCCGAGCCTCGGAGCCCTATTGATGAACATCCGGGACGCGCGCACGCCCTCAGCGACCATGTGCATCTCGCCCAGTGAGTCCTCCAAGGAGAGTCCGGAGCCCAGCTTCTCGCCGAGCGTGCGGTTCCTGCTTCGCGGACTCGTGGCCGTCACGTACAGGTCCCCTATGCCCGCAGGCCCGAAGGCAGTTCCGGGTTCTGCCCCCATAGCGTCGAGCAGCCTGATGCCCTCGCTGAATCCAGCTAGGACCAGCGCAGCCTTGAGATTGTCACCCCCGATGCTGCCATGCAACCCGTCGACCAGCCCGCACGCGAGCGCGACCGTGTTCTTGTAGGCGCCCCAGAGTTCCGCTCCCATCGGATCATCGGCGGCCTTGAGGACCAGGTTACTGGTTGAGAGGCGTTCTGCCACGCGATCGGCCACACTCCGGTCGTCGCACGCCACCAGAGCGGTCGTCAAGACACCGCGAGCAACCTCAGCCGCGATGGTGGGCCCGGTCATCACGATGACCGGGTTGGATTTGCCTGCTGCCTCAAGACGCCTCTCGATGGCATCGGAGATCATCCCCGAGCCGCCCTCTTCAGAGGGTGCGAGCCCCTTAGCGAGGTCGAGTACGACGTGAGAGGGGCGCAGATGGGGAATCAGGTCGTCGACTACGGAGAGTATGACTCCACTTGGCAGGGCGAGCACTAGGATCTCGCATTCCTCGGTGACGTCTGACATTTCCATTGTGACTTGGAGCCGAGGAATCTCGTAGCCCGGCAGGTACTTCTTGTTGACATTCTCAGTCATCATCGATTCGTATACCTCGCGCTCGATGGTCCATCCGAGGACGTTGTGACCGTCTTCGCACCACACATGCGCGAGAGCAGTGCCCCAGTTGCCCAGGCCGAGTACGCCTATTCGTGCCATATTCGCCGGACTTCGGGCCCAACCTGCCCGTTATGACCCTATGGGGGAGTGGATAACTTGAGCGTTGCCTTATTGACGGAAAATCACCCCCACGGGTCAGAGCAGGGGTACCCGAGTGGTCAAAGGGGCTGGGTTTAGGTCCCAGTGCGTAGTGCTTCGCAGGTTCAAATCCTGTCCCCTGCACCATCTTCGCCCCACGCCGTCAGGCTAGCGTTTTGCGATACGCTGCATTGAAAACGAGCAGCGCGCGCCTGAGAGATGAGCAGAGGTTCCCGAGTGGTCAAAGGGGCAGCGTTCAGGTCGCTGTGCTTAGTGCTTCGCAGGTTCGAATCCTGTCCTCTGCACCATCTTCCCCCGCCAGTGGCAGAACACTTTCCCGAAGGCGCTCCTTCCGTCGGCCGTGGAGGAGCAGGACACCCAGCCAGTTGACGGTATGTCAGCGCTCAAGCTCACATCGATAATCGTCGGTGCATGCATCATCCTAGCCGGGCTGGCCGGAGCGCTCCTCTTCATCGCAGTGAAGGACGCAGCCGAGGAGATTGGGGAGATGCAGGAGGAGTTCGAGAACAGCCCTCCTCCTTCGATGCCGTCTGCTGCCGCTGTAGTCGATGACATCGAGGCCCTCGCCGACTTTGGGTATCGCAAGATCGACACCGTCGCCCACGCCAATGCCGGCGACTTCGTGCAACTGAGGTTCGAGGACCTGGGCTACGAGGTCGAGGTGCAGAACTTCACCACCGAGCTGTGCGAGGACTGCCGCAACTACATCGCCACCATGGAGGGAGAGGACCCGGACTCGTGGATCGTCGTCGGGGGCCACTACGACGCCATCTGCTACAGCCAGCAGATCGTCATAGGGATAGAGTACCCAGGATGCACCTCTCAGGGGGCCTACGACGACGCGACAGGAACCGCCTCCGTGCTCGAGCTCGCGCGCCTGATGATGGAGTGGCAGTCCAACCTGTCCGAGGCTCTGCCGGGGATCGACGTCAGACCCAAGCACACCTGGAAGTTCGCGGTCTGGGACTACGAGGAGTGGCAGGGCAGCAGCTCCCCCGAGAGCGCCGGCTACGGCAGCGAGACCTTCCTCACCACGCTGCCCGAGCGCGTCGAGATTGCGACATACATCAATCTCGACATGTACGGCCTGAACTGGCCGGTCGAGACGCAGTTGGTCAGCCAGCTCAGCGGCTGCGACGAGGACTACTTCCACCTCTACCTGTTCACCTCACCGGTCGACGACTGGTCGTACTACGAGGACCGGGGGGTGAACGTGACCGATGAGATGAGGGAGCAGGCAGTAGCGCTGCAGGACAGGCTGGGGGTCGTGCTGTACGAGCATCTCGAGTACCCGACCGAATGGGTAGTCGTCCTAGACGACACCAAAGGCAACTCGGATCACTACAACTTCATCTCGCGAGGCTGGCCGGCGACCTGGTTCCGCGGCATGCACGAGTTCCTGCAGGAGGAGGACGACACCTGTGAGCAGTCTCCCAAGCACGCTCCCACCGACAGGGTCGATGTCCTGTACACCCTAGCGGGCGGGCGCGGAGGCCTTGAGGCAGGAATGCAAACCGGGCTCGATGCCCTAGCACTGTTGATGTGGAGCGACATCACCGGAAATTGGGAGTGACCTACGCCGCCCCATTCTTCATAAGCGGTTCAGAGTGGCCCACGAACAATGACCCGAGCGTATGCTCTACTTGCTAGCCTGCTGTTGATCGCTACCCCCTTGGCCGGATGCACCTCCAGCCCTGAAATCGAGGAAATCGTCGACGATATCCTAGGTTGCATGGACGAGAACGCTGAGAACTACGCGGAGAACGCCACTGCGGAGCTGTTGGGCGACTGTATCTACCTAGTCTCTATGGAGGCCTTCATGACTGCCATGACCGAGCAGATGGAGATAGACGAGATGCTCGACATCATTCCCCAAGCAGGTTACTCAATGTCAATCACGATGAGCGAGTGGAATACCGACATGAACATGCAGACGGACACAGTCATCGAAGAGATGGTGATGGCCGATTTAGATACCGATTCGGTCTACGTGAAGATGGGCATGTTGATGGTGCCTTTCATGACCTACGAGTACACTCAGGTCCAGGTTGGCGAGCTCGTCAATGTCCACTACACCATGGGCGGGATGATGGCCGGTGAGAATGCCGGAATGGGCTCGTACCAGACCAGAGATGCGGACCCCGATGTCATGGATGTCATCTCCTCGCTGGTGAGTGTGTCTGATCCCGGGGAGATGAACGAAATGCTCGATCTGCCTACGGGAGATCTTAGCGACCTGTCCAGCGAGATGCCTGCCGATACGGAGCCCGTAATCACCTTCGATGATGAGACCGGGGTCCACACCATGACCCTCGAGTACACCAACGACACCGGACACGACATCTCCATCGTCATCCTGATCGACGAGAACGAGGACCTCATGTCCTACGAGATATCAACCGACTACGGGTCGAGGAACGCGCCTGGGTCTGCCAGCTCTTCAATCAGCTACACAGTGATGTGGGGAGACGCCGTGGTCATCGAGGTCGACGACACCTTGCCTAGGACCTCGATACCAATCAATTTCCACGTCGAGGGTATGCCCGAGGACAACTGGGACGATGGTGATGATGGCGACGATGACACGTTCTACTGTGACAACGGAAACGAGATCCCGAGGGACTTCGTCGACGATGGCTGGGACGACTGTGGCGATGGCTCTGACGAGTCTGACGATGACGGCGAAGGCGGCGACATCCCGACTCCCGAGGAGGCTATGGAGGACGTAGACACCGACGGTGACGGCTACATGAGCCACCAGGAGTTCCAGGACGCCTGGGAATCCGATCCAGAAAACCCCGAACTCGATTCGGAAGAGGTTGCAACTCTGTTCGATGATTGCGACTATGACGGCAACGACCTGATTGACATCGACGAGATGCAGTGCTTCATCGACGGCATCGGGGCCATGTTGGGCGGCTTTGGTGACGATGGTGGCGATGAGGATCCAGAGCAGATGATGGACTACATGGACACGGACGACGACGGCTATCTGAGCCTGCAGGAACTCATCGATTACATCAACAACGAAAACGAGCAGGACGGGGAACCTCCTATGTCCAGCGAGGACGAGGAGGGAACGGCTAACTGGTTCTACAGCGGTGATATCGATGGGGACGACCTGCTGAACCTCGACGAATTTACGCAATTGTTGGAATCCACCGGCGATGACGATGACGG
>Ga0207966_1000298_pt1 | contig 28827 bp, 20 predicted proteins | sample Knorr_S23_td_NAD_FD_185611 | JGI IMG/M metagenome (GOLD analysis project Ga0207966, IMG submission 185611) | Marine microbial communities from Southern Atlantic Ocean transect - Knorr_S23_td_NADW_ad_2500m_LV_B (SPAdes) (version 2) | ecosystem: Environmental > Aquatic > Marine > Oceanic | place...
TTCGGGCCTGGTTGGTGTAAATGGCCAGCGCTACGATAGCCATAGCCGCAGCACTGAGTTGGAAAACTGCATCATAGTCCAGCCAGCCCAGCAGCAGGCCAGTCAGCAGTGGTCCAAGTACTTTGCCGACATTGCGCATGGTGCCCATAAAGCCCATGCCGGTACCTAGATGCTGAGGGGGTATCCTGTCGCTAACGAGTGCGACAGTAGACGGAAAAATCAGTCCCTGGCCGCAGCCGAGCACAATTGCAATCAACAGCAGATGGATACCGTTCGAAGCTACCGACAGGAGTGCCACAGCAGGGGCGATGAGCAAAAACCCCACCGCGATGGTCCGCAGGTAGCCTACGCGGTCACCGAGTCGCCCACCCAGAGGTCGGGTCAGCAGATGGGCGCCTTCCTGGATGCTGAAGAAGAGCCCGACCATGATCAAGTCGAATCCAGCGACATACAGTGCGTACAGCGGGAGAAATGCCCGGATACTGTAGGTGCTCAGGTAGACCAGCATCTCCAGGGGCCCGGCAAGCCACAGGGCTTTGTTGGATACGGCACTGAAGAACGCCGTCTGTGCCTGATTCCACAGCGTGGGCAATTTCGACCCATGATCCTGGCGCAAATTGGATGGATCGCCCGAAGGTTTCAGCATCAGCACCGGCAGAAAAGCAAGGCAACTGGTAAATCCAATGATGGTGAACACCGTCGCTGGATCGAGCCAGGTCAGCAGCCAGGCGGCAGCGGTGGGTGCGACCAGATAGCCGCCGCTGCGTGCCATGCCGAACCACCCCAGTCGTTCGGCTCGCCCACCCACTGCCATCTCAGCAACATAGGCCAGACTGACCGGTCCGAATACAGCGGTGGCCAGGCCGTGTATGACCCGAACCATCAGGAGCTGCTGTGGGGTTTCGACCAGCCCGTAAACAAAAGGGATCGTGCTGAACAGGGTCAACCCGATCAACAGCCAGAGTCTTCGCCCCCATCTGTCAGACAGCAACCCAAACAGCGGTTTAAGAATCAACCCGGTCATGGTCGAGACCGAGACGATGGCGCCGACCAGCAACTCACCCGCTCCGACTGAAGCGGCAAAAAGAGGCATTAGGGGTGTTTTGCCGACCTGATAGGCCGTGCGAACAATCAGGTCGGCGCCAGTAATCCGCCACAGGTCCCGTGAGACGGGTAACTGCACGTCTGTCAGGCACCGATGGTTGAAATGCCTGCGATGACGATTTTTTCGTTCAGCGCTGCAATCGATCCATCGATAAGCTTATCCAGTTTTGCAATCTGCCTGTCGACTTGAACTACAGTTTCCTTGGCCACTTCTTTTGCTTGATCGGTCGGGGCAAAGTCCGCAATGGCCACGATTGAAATGAGGTCACCCAGTGTATCGTCCAGTCCTGCCGTATGGCGCAGGATATCGCGCGGAGTTTCACGGTGTACGTTGATCAGAGCGCCTTCTATCGCTTCCAGGCGTGTAACAAGTTTGTTGGCCTGTGTAACCAGTGCCCGGCGCTTTTTCGGTAGACGGCTCGACAACTCACGCAACTGGTTCTTCATCCGGCGAATCCGGTTCACACTGGATCGCAGGTCTGAGAGTTTTGCGGTTAAGCTTTGCACCAGGGTGAACTGTTCGTCGAAATCAGTTTGGGTTGTCTCCACGCGCGGGTCTTTGCATAATTCAAAAGATGCATCTTGACTCGAACCGCCGCATTCGAGTTTGACGTTGTAGTCGCCTGGCGGTGCAGTGGGACCCCCGCCTTTGCTGAAGATGTCTGACTTGGAAAGCGGTTCATAGGACCTTTCAACCAGGTCGGGGTCAAGTTTCTCCGGCGCCGGATAGCGGATATTCCAGATGAACCGGTTCATACCCTTGTGTTTGGTCAGGCGCTGGTTAGGGTCCTGCGACTCATCATCCGAGAACTGCGCAATCGTGTTTCCTTTCGCGTCCCGAATGGATAGTGCAAGCCCGTCCTCGGGCGGGTTATCCAGCCAGTAATAAATGATGGCCCCAGCAGGTGGATTTTCGCCGGCGTCCAGGTGGCGTCGTTCTGTCGTACCGTCGGCCAGCTTCACCGGATAGGTGGTTCCGGGAAGACCAAAGGCTGGTCCATAAGCCTTGCCATCACCGGTAAATATCATTCCCGCGGCCCACTGGAGTTTGAGCCGGTACGTCGGACGTGGTTTGAAAAGTACGAGGTCTCCTTTCTTTCGCTTGTTTGCCGAGATTTTCCGCAGCGGGGTGATGTCGTCGAGTATCCAGAACGAACGCCCGTGTGTGGCAGCGACCAGATCGCTGTCCTTGATCTTCAGGTCGTAGACCGGCACCACCGGGATACCACCTTGCATGCGCATCCAGTTACGACCGTCATTGAGTGTATAGAACACCCCTGTTTCGGTGCCGACAAACAGCAAGCCCGCCCGAACCGGATCGGCCCGGAGTACGCGTGTAATCTCGCCGGCCGGGAAGTCACCGACAATGGATTGCCAGCTCTTGCCACCGTCTTTAGACTGAAAAAGGTAGGGCTCATAATCGTCCAATTTGTAGCAGGTGGCGGTCAGATAGATGGTGTCGGCGTCGTCGGGTGAGATTTCAACCGTACCGACATAAGCCAGGTCCGGCATCGCTTTGGGTGTGACGTTGCGCCAGTTCTGACCCCCGTCTTTGCTGGAGTGTACGAGCCCGTCGTCTGTGCCGGCCCACAGCTCGCCGGGCCTATGGGGCGATTCGGCAAATGTCGCGAGGGACGCGTAAGCTTCCGCAGACGCACCGTCTCCGGTCAGTGGGCCACCGGAACTTCCCAATTTCTCAGGGTCGTTACGGCTGAGGTCAGGACTGATGGCCTCCCAGCTCTGACCTTCGTTGCGCGTTCTAAACAGATGGTTGCCGCCGGCATAGAGCGTTTTGGGGTCGTGCGGCGAGAAGACGATGGGAAATGTCCACGCAAACCGGTATTTCAGCTCACGCTGAGGGACACCCGTCTGTTGCTCGGGCCAGACATTGACCAGCCTGGCCTGGCGGGTCGAGTGGTCGTAGCGTTGCAGCGCACCATTGCCGCCGGGGGAGGATCCGACACAACCCACGTAAACAATATTCGGGTCTTCAGGATGGACTGTTATAAAACCACTTTCACCAGTGCCCGGGATGGTGCAGTCGGCCATGGTGATCACACCCCATTCGGCGGCGCTGGGCACACTGATAGATGTGTTGTCCTGCTGCGTGCCGTAAACCCGGTATGGAAACTGGTTGTCAATATCCATTCTGTAAATCTGCGCGGTCGGCTGGTTGTAAATGGTGGACCAGGTTTCCCCACCGTTGAAACTGACATTCGCACCACCGTCGTTCCCCTGTACCATGCGCTGGTTATTGACCGGGTCTATCCACAGGTCATGGTTGTCGCCATGTGGCGTTGTGACTTCATGAAAATCTTTTCCGCCGTTGGTCGATTTCCACATATCAAAATTTGTGACATAAACCGTGTCTGAGTGAGTGCTGTCGGCAAACACGTGTGTGTAGTACCAGGGACGGTGCAGCAGGTCCCGGTTCGGGGATATCAACTGCCAGGTGTCGCCGCCGTCATCAGATCGGTACAGTCCCGACTTCTCACACTCGACCAGCACCCAGACCCGGTTGCTTTGCGCGGGAGACACGGTAACCCCGATCTTTCCCAGCATGCCGCTGGGGAAACCGGGGTATTTGCTCACCTCGGACCAGGTGTCACCACCGTCAGTCGAGCGGAAAAGTGCGCTGTCTGGCCCGCCACTGGACAGGTGCCAGAAATTACGATGTGCCTGCCAGATCGATGCAAAGAGAATCCTGGGGTTATTCGGGTCCATCGACAGATCAATCGCACCGGCTTGATCGCTTTGGTGCAGGATTAGTTCCCAGTTTTCACCGCCGTCGGTGGATCGATACACGCCGCGTTCGGGATTCGGTCCGAAGGCATGACCCAGGGCAGCCACATAGACGGTATCAGGATCTTCGGGATGAATGCGGATTTCACCAATATGTCGAGTTTCTTCCAACCCCAGGTGCTTCCAGGTTTTGCCAGCGTCCGTAGAGCGGTATATCCCATCCCCATAAGAGACGTCGACGCGAATCGTGGTTTCACCGGTACCGGCGTAAATTACGTTGGGGTCACTTTGAGATACCGCCAGGGCGCCTATGGTTGCGGTATTCAGGTAACCATCAGATACGCACTCCCAGTAGGTGCCGCCATCTGTTGTTTTCCAGACGCCCCCGGCGCAGGCACCGAAATAGAATGTCATTGGGTCGGTGGGGTCCCCGGCTACGGCCACGACTCTTCCGCCGCGCGGTGGACCAATACAACGCCATTTCATCTTCTCGGTTACGGCATCCCGTTGTTTTTGTCTCGTCATTGGATATCTCGATTGCTGGTGAATTCAGTCGATGCATTTCGGCACCTGTTTTCCTTCGGGTCACTGTCTTATGTATCACAATCTACGCGTAACGGACCACACGTATTATGGTGTACATCCGACTCAGGTTGACAAACCCTAACATAGAATCTCCAATAGCGCGGGTCACTGTTCGATGGTGGCTGCCCACAGAGTTGGACTGAACTGTATTACTATGGAAGTACTGAGGTTCAAAGCACAGATGAATACAAAGAGGATTCTCCGGCATGTCAGCTGACAAATCGGCCGAGGTCATATTATCCGTCGATAATATTGTCACCCAGTTCAACACTGCCGAAGGTACCGTTTATGCAGTGAACGGGGTGAGTTTTGATCTACGTGCCGGTGAACTTCTCGGTGTGGTCGGAGAGAGCGGGTGCGGCAAGAGCGTGACCATGATGTCGTTGGTCAAGCTGATACCAATGCCGCCAGCAAAGATCGTTAAAGGGTCAGCCGTGTTCGATAACAAAGACCTCATCCAGATGGACCTTGAAGAACTCCAGGGGATCCGTGGAGGGCAGATCGGGTTCATTTTTCAGGATCCGATGACATCGCTGAATCCCGTGCTCACGGTCGGCTATCAACTGACCGAAGCCCTGAGGTTACACAAGGGCATGTCTAAAAGGGCGGCCCGTGCCCGCGCTGTAGAAATCCTTGAACTGGTTGGTATCCCATTGGCAAAAAAGCGGCTCAACGATTTTCCCCACCAGTTCTCGGGCGGTATGCGTCAGCGGGTGATGATCGCGATTGCGTTGTCCTGTGAGCCCAAGGTGTTGATTGCAGATGAGCCCACGACTGCGCTGGACGTGACAATTCAGGCACAGATACTGGACCTTGTTAAGCGATTGCGTCAGGAACTGGGGATGGCAATCATCTGGGTCACCCACGACCTTGGGGTCGTTGCCAGTCTTGCTGACCGGGTAATGGTGATGTACAGTGGTTTTATCGTGGAACGTGCTGACGTTAAACAACTCTACGGCAATCCTAAACACCCCTATACCATGGCGCTGCTCCAGACCCTGCCGGAATTGGAAGGAGAACGTGCGGAAAGACTGGAGTCCATTGAGGGACAACCGCCCGATCAATTGAGGGCACCCACTTCCTGCCCGTTTGCGCCACGCTGCAGTTACGCGTTCGACCGGTGTTCCCAGGAAAATCCTTTGTTACAGAACGTATCATCGCAGCATGAGGTCGCCTGCTGGTGGGATGTCCAGGAAAACCGGCCCCGTGACTACAACTGAAATGGAAACGGACCGGTGACGGCAGCGGTTGGTACTCCAGAACCCCTGATTCGGGTCCAGAACCTTAAGAAGCACTTCCCGATTACTGCGGGTGTGTTTCGACGTCAGGTCGGTACGGTCAAAGCCGTAGACGGAATCAGTTTTGATCTGCTACCGAAGGAAACACTGGGGCTTGTCGGTGAAAGTGGTTGCGGCAAAACCACTGCAGGGCGCACTGTACTGAATCTGTATACCCCAACGGAAGGAAAAGTTTACTTTGGACAGACCGAAGTGACGGCACTTGGCGTAAATGACCTGCGTACCATGCGACAGAAGATGCAGATGATCTTTCAGGATCCACAGGACAGCCTCAATCCGAGGATGACGGTCGGCAGTATTATTTCTGAACCACTGTTGGAACATACCAAGCTGAGTGGGCTACAAAGGACGGAACGGGTAGAGGAACTGTTGCAGGCCGTCGGGCTTAATGCCAAATACATGAACCGGTATCCACATGAGTTTTCGGGTGGACAGCGACAGCGCATCGGTGTGGCACGAGCACTCGCACTGAATCCCGAGTTCATCATCTGTGATGAGCCCATCGCTGCATTGGATGTGTCTATTCAGGCTCAGGTAGTCAATCTACTGGAGGACCTGCAAGAAAAGTTCGGCTTAACGTACCTGTTTATTAGCCATGATCTTGGCATGATCCGGCATATCGCCCGGCGCGTGGCTGTGATGTATCTGGGACACATTGTCGAGATAGCCACTTCACAGAATTTGTATACGCGGCCACAGCACCCCTACACCCAGGCGCTGTTGTCGGCGGTGCCAACCCATGATCCAGTTCGTGAAGAAACACGTGAACGCATCATTCTGACCGGTGATGTCCCGAGTCCGGCAGATCCGCCGTCGGGGTGCCCGTTCAGGACTCGCTGCCCGTCTGCGGAATCGAAATGTGCTGAGGAAGTTCCGGAATTAAGGCAAATCGAGACCGGTCACCGAGTAGCCTGCCATTTGGTTGCCTGAGTCAGCGAAATTGGCAGGATCGTTTGCGAACATGCTCAAAACGGTTATAGTTTCCTTCAGCCATTTGGGTATAGCTGAAAAATAGGAGAAACAACCGGCAGGTTCGAGCTCGCACTAAGGCGTTCTAGTCGAGTTGTAGACTTTCAACCACAATAGGAGGATTTGACTATGAGTAAGTTAATCAGCGCGGTACTTGCTGCAACGCTGGCTTTTGCCGGCGCTGTGGGTGCCGCAGAACGTGGCCGCGACGGGCAGGTGAACATCCTGTTCTGGCAGGCGCCATCCAATGTGAACCCGTATCTCTCTGGCGGGACCAAGGAGATCGAGGTGTCGTCGATGGTGATCCAGCCGTTGGCCAACTACGATCCCAACGGCAATATGATTCCCACATTGGCAGCGGAGATTCCGACCGTAGCCAATGGTGGCGTGTCTTCGGACTTGAAGACGATTACCTGGAAGCTAAAACAGGGTGTGACCTGGTCCGATGGTTCAGCCTTTACGGCGGATGATGTTGTATTTACATACGAGTACTGCTCGCATCCAGATACAGGTTGCAGCACGATGAACTATCTGGCGGGTATCTCCAGTGTAGACGCTATTGATGCACACACCGTGAAAATCAGTTTTGCCGAACCAAAGCCTTTCCCGTACGGCGCCTTTGTTGGTGCCACTACACCGATTATTCAAAAGGCGCAATTTGCGGACTGCATGGGAACAAAAGCACAGGAATGTACTGAAGCGAACTTCTACCCGATTGGAACAGGTCCGTTCGTTGTCAAAGATTTCAAGCCTAACGATGTCGTCCAACTAGAAGCAAATCCCAATTATCGCGAGGCCGGAAAGCCTGCCTTTCAGAGCGTGTTGTTCAAAGGCGGTGGTGATGCGACTTCAGCTGCGCGTGCTGTTCTTGAGACCGGTGAAATGGACTACGCCTGGAACCTTCAGGTCGAGCCCGAGATCCTGGCAAAGATGGCACAGGCGGGTAAAGGCATCATCGTCACGGCATTTGGTCCATCAGTTGAGCGACTTATGGTCAACCAGACCAATAACAATGCGGCAGAGCCGAATCGTTCGGAGTATATGGACGGTAATAACCCCCATCCGTTCCTGAGCGACTACGCTGTCCGACGAGCGCTTTCATTGGCTATCGAACGGCAAATTCTGGTCGATGCGGGGTACGGTGCGGCGGGTCAGGTGACCTGTAATGTGTTGCCGGCACCCGCGATCTATGCGTCAACAGCTAACGATGAGTGTAAGACTCAGAATACCGACGAAGCTAACAAGATTCTTGATGCAGCAGGCTGGGCGAGAGGTTCCGATGGTGTGCGAGCAAAGAATGGCGTAAGAATTTCGATTCTTTATCAGACTTCTACCAACTCTGTACGCCAAGCCACTCAGGCCTTCATCAAAGAGATGTGGAAGCAGATTGGTGTCGAAACCGAACTGCGTAACATCAACGCGTCTGTATTCTTTGGTGGCGATCCGGCCAGCCCGGATACCTACGGAAAATTCCTGACTGATATTGAGATGTACACCAACAATTTCAGCGGGACAGATCCTGAAGCCTATATGAACAACTGGACCTGTGCAGAAATCTCCGGTAAACACAACAATTGGCTTGGTAATAATGTGCCTCGTTACTGCAACCCAGCTTATGATGCACTGGCCAAGGAATTGAGTACTGCTGGCGCTCTGGAAGATCGTACTCGTTTGGCGAAGGCGATGAACGACATACTCATGCAGGACTACATCATGATTCCGCTGATTCACCGCGGTGGAGTGGCAGCGCACGCCAATTCGTTAGGTGGTGTTGCAATGAATGCATGGGATACCGAGGTGTTTAATATCGCTGATTGGTATCGGAAGTAATACCCAGTTCATATTTAATTGGTTAGTTATTATCTGGGCGGTTTGCGGGCGTAAGCCCGCAAACCGCCTGCTTTATTCGGTGTCAAGGTGATTTAACTTTGGTACGGTACATCCTCAGACGCTTACTGATCGCCATACCGACGTTGTTGGTCATCAGCTTTGTTATTTTCGCAATTCTTGATCTGGCTCCCAACGATCCTACGGGCAACCTACCGATGACAGTGCCGCCCGAGACCCGGGAGAAGATCCGTCTGTCTCTGGGCCTCGGTGAAGCGATGCATGTCCGCTACTACAAGTGGCTGGTGCAGTTCTTCGTGAACGAACCCCTGAATATCCTGGAACAGAGTTTCGGGATCGTTATTGGCGACTCGGGAAATCGACTGCGGGTTCTGTCGTGGGCCACGCGCAGTCCCGTGGTTGATATGATCGTAGAGCGTGCACCACAGACTTTGTGGGTTGTTGGTCTTTCTTATGTGTTTGGAATTCTGATGGCGATCCCTATAGGTATTATTCAGGCCTACCGGCAGTATTCCTGGTTTGACCAAGTCGGCACGTTCGTCGCCATGGTTGGGTTTTCCGTGCCGACTTTTTTTACCGGCGTGGTGGCCATCTTAGTTTTCAGTGTACAGCTACAGTGGCTTCCGATGATCTACGACACTACGCTGGAGGTGAACAGCTGGGGGAACTTTATCCTTCAGTTCAAACAAATGATCATGCCGGTGATGGTGCTGGCGCTGTGGCAGGCGGCGCAGCTCAGCCGGTTCATGCGGGCCTCTATCCTGGATAACCTGAATCTGGATTACGTACGTACCGCGCGCTCGAAGGGCCGCAACGAGCGGGCCGTGCTGCTCATTCATGTGTTACGGAATAGTTTGATTCCTGTGATTACACTGATTGCACTGGGTATTCCGCACATATTTGGCGGTGCGATCATTACCGAACAGATTTTTCGTGTAAACGGGCTGGGTCAGCTGCTGATTATTGCAATCGAAGGTGCCGATATTCCCACGGTGCAGACGCTTACCTTCCTGTTTGCGTTCTTGATTGTTCTATTCAATCTGATTGCAGACGTCCTCTACGGGATTCTGGATCCACGGATTCGTTATGACTGAAGTGGTCAAACTCGGGGTCGCTGAAGACCTGCGCACAGTACATCGGTCGCTCTGGGGTGATGTCTGGCGGCAGTTTTACAAGCACAAAGGCGCTCTGGTGGGTGTTATTGTTTTCGTGCTGATCACTTTGATTGTGTTTTTAGGTCCTTTTGTTTACGACGTTGATCCCAATTCGATTGATTTCAAATCACGCAATCTCACCCCAAGCCTCGACCATCCCCTCGGTACGGACAATATCGGGCACGATACTCTGGCACAGATGCTCGCGGGTGGTCAGGTCTCTCTCGCCGTTGGTTTTCTGGCGATGCTGATCGCACTCGTGCTGGGTACTTTCATTGGCGTACTCGCTGGGTTTACCAAGGTTTTGGACGGCCCGTTGATGCGATTGACAGATCTTTTCCTGGCTCTGCCCATACTGCCACTGCTACTCGTTATTATCCTGTTGTTCCGCGATACCCTACGGAACCTTTATGGTCCGGAAGCCGGTATTTTCATGCTGATCGTCTTCGTGATCGGTATAACGAGTTGGATGAATACGGCAAGAATTGTGCGTGGCGACGTGCTCGGTATCAAGGAGCGCGAGTTCGTCCTCGCAGCCCACAGCATCGGTGTGCGACGCCGCAAGATTATCTTCAGACACATACTGCCCAACGTTTTGAGCCCGATCATGGTGTCGGCAACACTCGGGATTGCCAATGCCATCATCACGGAGTCGGCACTGTCCTTTCTGGGCCTCGGATTTCCACCGGATTTCCCGACCTGGGGCAGGCTGCTCTTTGACGGCACCAACTTCATACAGATCACGCCGTCGCGGGTGATCTGGCCCGGGCTCTTTATCGCCTTGACCGTGCTGAGTGTGAATTACATCGGTGATGGGCTGCGCGACGCGCTCGACCCACGCATGCGCGGGCGTTAAAGCCTCTACCTGCCGACGCCTCGTTCGGTGGAGCGGTTTCTTACGTTAAGTTCCGTGCTCCTTCCCAAGTACGGCCGCGGCTCCGCCGCCGACCACCGCTCGCCGGGGATCTGGAAGGGCTCGTCGAAATTGCTGTGCCGTTAACGACTCAGGCCCGCATACGCTGACCCGAAGGATCCCACGCGGGTCGGGCCAGGATCTGGGCATCTTGCAGCTTGCCGACCACATGGACCGAGAGTTCGGTATCGTCACTGATGTGTCTGTCGACAAGCGCCATGGCGAGGCTCTTACCGGTGTGGTGGCCATAACCGCCGGAGGTCGTGAAGCCCACCCGCTGGTCACCCACCCAGACCGGTTCATAGCCGGAGGCGTCGGCGTTGTCGGCATCGATCTCCAGGGTTACCAGACGCTGCGGTGCACTGTCTTTCTTGCGGACCTCCAATGCTGAATCCCGGCCAATGAAATCCGCTTTTGTCCAGTCTATCCAGCGGTCCATCCCGGTCATGGCCGGGGTACGGTCCTGTGTAAATTCGGCACTCCAGATACCAAAGCTTTTTTCCAGCCGTAGCGCGTTCATGGCGTAAAAACCGAATTCGCGGATGCCCTGGTCACGACCGGCTTCAAGCAGCATCTCCCGCAGCGCGATGTGTTCAAGGGCGCCGCAGTTGATCTCGTAGCCGAGCTCTCCGCACACTGACAGGCGAACAACTTTGCTGCGGATAAGGCCGATATCCAGTTCCCGGCAGCCCATGAAGCCGAACGCCTCGTGACTGACATCCTGGTGGGTGAGGCTCGTCAGGACATCGCGCGACCGGGGCCCGGCGAGGCCAAAACCTATCGTGGCATCGGAGATGTCGCGCACAGTCACGCCATCTTCTAGGTGATCCTGGAACCAGCGCATGTGCCAACTGCGAAGGTAATACGAACCCATGATCCACCAGTTGCCGTCGCCCCAGTTGATGATGGTCAGATCGCCTTTGAGCCGGCCGCTGGGCGCCAGCATCGGCGCCAGTCGTGCGCGACCGGCTGAGGGCAACCGTGATGCCATCATACGATCGAGCCAGGTTGCGGCGTTCACTCCGCTGACTTCGTAGCGGGAGAAGCCACTGATATCGAGCAGGCCCACGCCTTCTCTGACTGTGGCGCATTCTTCGGCCACGATCGGGAACGCGTTTGAGCGCTTCAGTGTGGGTGTTTCGGTAAACCCCGTTGGGGCAAACACCAGCGGAACTTCAAGACCCCAGCTGCAGCCCCACTGGGCCCCGGTAGCGGTCATGGCATCATAAGCCGGTGCTTTGCGTAGCGGACGACCTGCCGGCAGCTGCTCATTGGGGTAGGTCATGACAAAGCGGCGGGAGTAGAACTGGCCCGTGGTCTGCCGGATGTACTCACGGTTCGATGTGAAATCGCCGTAACGCGCGATGTCCAACGGCCAGGCATCGGCTTCTGTTTCGCCATGGATCATCCACTCCGCCAGTGTTTTGCCGACACCGCCGCCCTGGAGGAAACCCGCCATCACGCCGCAGGCCAGCCAGTAATTGGGCAGGCCGGACACCGGGCCCACCAGCGGATTGCCGTCGGGTGAGAAGGTAAAAGCCCCATTGACCCAGTTTTTGACGCCGACATCGTTCAGCACCGGGTAGCGGTTGAATGCCATTTCCAGCTCGTCGGCAATGCGGTCGGTGTTCTCCTGGATCAGTTCGATACCGTAGTCCCAGGGGGCGCCATCGATGTTCCAGTGCTGGTGGTTGATCTCGTAAATACCCACCAGAATGCCGTTCTGGTCCTGGCGCATGTAGGTGAATCCTTCCAGGTCAACGGTCATGGGCAGTTCAAAATCCATCGCCTCGACTTCGGGAATGGTGTCGGTCACCAGGTAATGGTGTTCCAGCGGCGACAGCGGCAGATCGAGTCCCACCATGCGGCCCACCTGTTTGGCCCACAGTCCGCCGGCATTGACCACGTGTTCGGCATGTACCGGACCCTGTTCTGTAATCACGTCCCAGCTGCCGTCTGGCCGTTGTGTGAGGGTCTCCACTTTGTTGTGTTCGATCACCTCGGCGCCGCGCTGTCGCGCTGCTTTTGCATAGGCTAGGACCGTACCGGTGGTGTCGATGTATCCTTCGCGGTCGGCCCACAGTCCGCCGAGCACACCGCTGGTATCCATAATCGGACATTTGGCACGGACTTCGTCTGCTGTCATCAGGTAGCAATCTTCGATGCCAACGGTCTGATAAGTCCGGTAAGCCGATTGCAGCCATTCCCACCGATCCGGCGTAGACGCAACGCTAATTCCGCCTGTCATGTGCAGACCAATCGATTGGCCCGACTCCTGTTCAATCTCAGCGAGCAGGTTAATGGTGTAGGCCTGTAAAGCTGACATATTGGGGTCTGCATTTAATGCGTGTATACCGCCGGCGGCGTGCCACGAAGAACCCGCGGTCAGTACCGAACGTTCGATTAGGCACACATCTGTCCAGCCGAGTTTTGCCAGGTGATACAGCACCGAAGCGCCGACCACTCCGCCGCCGATCACAACAACCTGATAATCTGACTTCATGGATTGCTGTCCTTTAGGACTCGTACGATTTACCAGGCCAGTTGTCCCACCAGGCCTTAAACAACTCCAGCTGGGTGCTGGCTAGATCCTTTTGACTGGTACTGAGTTCATCGTCGGGATTGAAATGAAGCGCGTAACCGCTTTCCCCAGCCAGGGTCAACAAGTATTTGTAAAAGAGTACAAGGTCGGGCCCCTCATCGAACGTTGACAGGACCATCAGTGCATCGTCGAATTCTTTCGCGAGTCTGCGTGCCTGCGCGTCACCCTTGGCTGCAGCTCTGCACAGTGCGATCAGGTGTAGAACTTCGTGCGGCAGTACATTACCGATGCCGGTAATTGTGCCGCAGGCGCCGCAGTTGACATAACCATGAACCACCTGGGTGTCGACGCCAACGAGCAGCTTCAGGTCGGGGTCCGCGCCGGTGATGTGTTCGGCGGCATAATCCAAAGCGGCCGCACCTCCGAATTCCTTGAAGCCGATCAGATTCGGGTGGGTACTTCGTAGGTGAAAAAACAAGTCCGCCTTGGTTTCGAAACCGTAGTAGGGACTGTTGTAGATGACTGCCGGCAAATTTGGCGCCGCAGACAGAATCGCTGAAAAATGCGCCTGCTGGGCGGCAGGTACCGTACCGCGGGAGAGGACACGCGGTATCAGCATCAGGCCACCTGCGCCCACTGCTTGGGCGTGGGCCGCATGGGCGACCGCGTTGCGCGTGTTCTGTGCGCCGGTTCCGACAACCACCGGTATGCCGGCATCACAGAGGTGCTGTACACCCGATTGGCGTTGTTCATCTGTTAGCAGTGGCCAGTCTCCCATGGAACCGCAATAGACCACGCTGACCATGCCGGCATTGATTAGTGTGTCAGCGCGCTCCACCAGTCCCGCAAACACCGGATTCCGGTCACGGTCACACGGGGTCATCAGCGCCGGAATTGCACCTTCAAATACACTGCTGTCCATGATCTGTAGTTTCTCTGTACCACTGGGTGTTGGATTTATGTCGTGAAAACCGGTTCACCGAGTTGAGTCATATCGGCAGTCACACCCAGACCTGGGCCATCGTTCGCACACATATACCCGTCTTTAACGCTCGGTGCGCCGTCCGCGATGCTGACGGTTGAGTAGTCGTGAAACGCAGACGATTGAAACTGAAATTCGGCCGGGGTGGAGTGTGCCAGATGCGCAATCGCAGCGGTCGCGATCTCACCGCCCCAGCTGTCTTCGACGTTCATCGGCAGGCCGAGCGATACACACAGGTCCCGAATCTGTCGGGCCCGCGTGAGTCCGCCCATGCGGTTGATCTTGAGGTTAATCAGATCCATGGCATTGTCGTGATGCGCTCGGAGCAGGGCCGCCAGGCTGTCAATGCATTCGTCGAGCACAAAAGGTAGATCGGTATGTCGGCGTACCGTCAGACATTCTTCGTAGGTGAGACACGGCTGCTCAAAGTACAAAAGGAGTCCGTGTTCCCGCGGCAGGTCTTTGATGGCGTCGGCGACGATCAGTGCCTGGTGTTGCTTCCAGCCGGTGTTGGCATCGGCATTCAGTACTTCCCCGGGCTCCATGCAGGCGGCAATTTTACGAATACGACTGATATCGGTCAGCGGGTTTTCGCCGACCTTGACCTGAAAGTTACGGTAGCCCTGTGCGCGGTATTCCGGAATGCGGGCGGCCATGGCATCCGGGTCAGTGCGCGTCACGACCTTGTAGAGTTTGACTTTATCCTGCTGTTTGCCGCCGAGCAGGGTGTACACGGGGAGGTCGGTCTTTTTACCGAGAATATCCCAGCAGGCCATGTCGATCGCTGATTTAACGTAGGGGTGACCCTTGAGTAAGGTGTCCAGTGTGTCGTTCACACAGTCCAGCTGTGTCGGGTCCAGTCCGATCAGGGCCGGTGCCACCTTGGCGATGCCGCTGCGAACCCCTTCGGCGTAGGCTGGTAGATAAGTCGGACCAAGGGGGCAGCTCTCTCCCGCACCGCAGATGCCTTCGTCGGTCTCGATGATGACCACGGTGGTATCGAATGCGGTGTGTGACTGGGTCGACCAGCTGTAAAACCCTTCCTTCATCGGCAGGTCTGCACGAAAGACTGAGATTCGGGTAATTTTCATGCGTTCAACGTTATGTCGTGGACTGCTGTTGTGAGTTTCTGTCCCAGGTCAACCGGCCACGGACTGTCGGAGTCTATCTTTAATCTCCGATCGCTGTCAGGCGCAGGGACAAGGCGCTGTCAGCGCGTGTGTTCAGGCTTCGTGGCTAGACGCAATGCACTTTTGCGGGGTACTGAATTGCCCAGTAGAAAGCACCTGCACTATGATTCGATTAATATCGGCGTATCAACCCTGTATCCAGCCACGACAGTCCAATGGGTTCAACACCACGTGGGGAATGACTGATGAACTATGCGAAGGTGCGAGATATCACTGCCGATGAAATTCCGGTCATTGATGTGTCCGGTCTTAAAGGTAGTCGCTGATGCGGGCCTGGATCGAGATGGTGCCGCCCGATGTGGCGGACGGCGAACTGTCAAAACTCTATGAAAAAGCCCGCACACCGGCCGGAACGGTGGACAATGTCATGCAAGCCCATTCCCTGCGGCCCCATACCCTGGCCGGTCACGTCGCCCTGTACCGCGCCGTGCTTCACCATCCCGACAACACCTTGCCGGACTGGTTCCTGGAGGCGGTTGGCAGCTATACCAGTATTCTTAACGGCTGCGACTACAGCCTGACCCACCACTGGCACAATGCAAGGGCGCTGCTGGGCGGCGGTGAGACCGGTGATGCAGCACTGGCGGCACTCAACAGCCGGCAGCCAGAACAGGCATTCGAGGGAAAGTATCTTGCACTGCTTCAGTATGTTGAAAAGCTGACCCTGTCACCGGCGGCCATTACCCGGGATGATGTCGACGGGCTCAGAGCCAGCGGCGCAAGCGATGGCGAGATCCTGGAAACAAACCAGGTCTGCGGGTACTTTAACTACGTCAACCGGCACCTCAATGGACTGGGTGTCAGTACAGAAGGTGACAAGATCGGTTATTACGACGAGTCTGGGTCGTAACTATGAATCCCCTACTGGGTACGGGCTAGCAGTGCTTAAGTCCCGCGACCGCCAGCCATGTCACCGGTAACACTGCTCGTCATGCTGTGTATTGCACAAGTGCTTGCGATGACAAGCTTTGCTAACTTTGCCGCGTTGCTGCCCGATTTTGTGGTGCTGTGGGATCTGTCCAACACCGAGGCGGGGTGGATTGGTGGTATTTATTACGCGGGCTACGTCACGGCTGTTCCGCTGCTGGTGGGGATGACTGATTCAGTCGATTCCAAGCGAATTTATCTTTTTAGTATCGGCATCGGTGTCATAGCCTCTCTGGGCTATGCCGTTCTGGCCGAAGGTTTCTGGTCAGCGATGGTGTTTCGGTTTTTCTCCGGGGTCGCGCTGGCCGGCACCTACATGCCCGGCCTGCAGATCCTGAACGACCGCCTTTCCGCGGACGATCGCCAGCGCACACTGCCGTGGTATCTGAGTGCATTCAGCCTCGGTACCGCTGCGTCGTTCTATATGACTGGTTGGTTCGGTGCGCGTTTTGAATGGCCGCTGGTGTTTCTGCTGGCCGGTATCGCCCAGTTGGCTTGTCTGCTTCTGGTTCTGACCACCGTGGCCCCCAGAAAACCGAACGTGCTCAAGACCGATGACCGCCACCCGCTGGACTTCCGGCCAGTGTTCACTAACCGGGCTGCAGTGGCCTATATCTGGGGTTATACCGGGCACACTTATGAGTTGTTTGCTTACCGTGCGTGGATCGTCGCGTTTTTGGCGTTTGCCGCGGCGGTATCCGGTACTGTGGTTGGGTCTGAGGCCATCGCTACCTATGCCGCGGTGTTCAGTCTGGTGGGTATGCCGGCGAGTGTTTTCGGAGCGTATCTGGCAATGCACGGTGATCGCAGACGGACGGTATCGGTGGTGATGGGGGTGTCCGTCATCATGGGCTGCAGCCTGGGTTTTCTGGGGGCGGCGCCGTTTATGCTGGTCGTGCTGATTGCCGGGCTCTATTCCGGTTTTATCATGGGCGATTCGGCAGCACTGACGGGCGGTACGGTGGCAGCGGCCCGTGACGGTGAACGCGGTGCCACCCTGGCGATGCACTCGGTATGGGGATTTTCCGGTGGCTTCCTCGGCCCCCTGATGGTCGGACTGGTGCTGGATCTGGCTGGGGGCCGGCATTCGACGGTGGGCTGGGGTCTGGCCTTTGTCACTATGGCCGCGGGATCTTTGCTTGCACTGGCAGGTCTGCGCGGGTTGCTGGCCAGGGCAGCCCGGAGCGTAGGATGAGCCTGCGGTACAGCAGTCCTGAAGCAACAGGTTCGGCTACGGCGGGAGGTTGTGTTTGAATCATCTTGATATTGCCGTGATCGGTGGTGGCCTGTTGGGTTCGGCATTTGCCTATGGCTTGAGCACAGATGGAGGTCGAGTCGGGCTGATCGATGAAGGTGACCATGCCATTCGCACCGCACGCGGCAACTTCGGTCTGGTCTGGGTGCAGGGTAAGGGTCTGGGCATGCCGGACTATGCCCGCTGGAGTCTGCGCTCTGCCTATGCCTGGACACCGTTCAGCGAGGAGCTGCAAGCTCAAACGGGTACGTTGGTCGAATATCACCGTCCCGGCGGCTTTTACGTTTCGATTGACGACACCGAGTTTGCCGACAATGTGGCGCGGTTAAAACAGTTGCGGGACGAGGCTGGAGATGAAGGTTACGACTATGAAGTTGTCGAACGGGCAGCTCTGTGTGAACAGCTCCCGGGAATCGGTCCGGATGTTCCAGGAGCGACCTACTGCCCGCATGACGGTCATGCCAATCCACTGAAGCTGTTGCGCGCGCTGCAGGAAGCGTTTCGGTTAAATGGCGGCACTTACACACCAAGCTCAAGGGTCACTACGATCCGGCCGGTGAACGGTGGTGGGTTTGAGATCTTGTGTGAGGGGGGTCGCGAGTTCGGCTGTGAAAAACTGGTGATTGCGGCGGGTCACGGTTCAGCCGAGCTCGGCAAGAGTCTGGGTATGGAGATTCCCATCTTTCCAGTGCAGGGTCAGGTCGTGGTGACCGAGCGCGCGCAAATGACCATGACCTATCCGACCAATTACGTTCGCCAGACTGACGATGGGAATTATCTGCTGGGCCCATCGGCGAGAGACGTCGGCTTCAATGATGAAACCGAAACCACCACGCTTCGCGACATCACCCGCCGCTGCACCACGGCATTTCCACACCTTAGGCAATTGCGTATACAGCGCACCTGGGCAGCGCTGCGGATCATGACGCCGGATGGCTTTCCGGTGTACCTGCAGTCTGAGGCCTACCCAGAGGCATTTTCTTTCTCGTGCCACAGCGGTGTGACGCTGGCGGCGGTGCACGCCACGGACGTGTCGCGCTGGGTGCTCGATGGCCACATTCCATCACAGTACCGCTGTTTTCATCCCGAGCGATTCGATGTACCGGCGTAGAGACCCAATCAGTGACTCAATCATGATCTGGTTCTGTGATCGGAGAATCGAGGCTGCAGCGGACGACTCGGTTGCGGCTGCACTGTTGGCTGCCAGCATTTCGTGCTTCGGACGAACAGCAGTCAGTGGAGCGCCACGGGCCCCGTTCTGCATGATCGGCAATTGTTTTGACTGCCTGGTCGAGATCGACGGTGAGACCAATCTGCAGGCGTGCCTGGTGACGGTGCGTGAGGGCATGCGAATCCGCCCCCACCCAGGCAATGGATTCGGTGACGACGGGGAAAAGGGTGAAGCATGACCCAAGACACCTGTACTGACGTCGTGGTGGTTGGCGCTGGACCGGCGGGCATGACTACCGCCAGCTGCTTGGCAGAAAGCGGTGTCCGGGCGCTGCTGCTGGACGAGCATACGGCACCCGGCGGCCAGGTGTACCGCAGTGTTGAAAAAGTCACTGACAAGAGGCCTGCAGACCTGAATGTTCTGGGTAGTCATTACCGCAGCGGGTCGAAAGCGGTTGAGCGTCTGCACAGCAGCGGCGCCCAGTACTGGCCTGGCACGAGTGTCTGGGAGATCTCTGCCGCTGAAGAACCGGCGCTTGCGGTCGGTGTCGTACGCGATGGACGGGCCCGAATGATCCAGGCTGGTCACATTGTTCTTGCGACCGGTGCCATGGAGCGTCCAACACCGTTTCCGGGCTGGACATTGCCCGGCGTGATGACTGTGGGTGCAGCCCAGACGCTGCTTAAATCCTCAGGTCTGGTGCCGGAGGGGCGCATTGCGGTTGCCGGCAGTGGACCACTGCTTTATCTGTACATCAGCCAGCTGATTAAAGCGGGGAAAAAACCGCAGGTCATCCTTGATACGCGGCCGCGGGCATCGTTGCAGACCAAACTGTCGGTGCTGGCTGCGTTGACCGTCGATCCCGCGTCGATGTTCCGGGGGCTGGGGTGGATGCGCGAGGTGCGCCGCGAAATACGGGTTCGTGAAAGGGTCCATCGACTGCGTGCCAGCGGCGTCGAAAAACTCTCCAGCATCAGTTATGAGTCTTGTGATCGGCAGTTCACTGATGAAGTTGATCTGCTGCTGGTGCACGATGGTGTCATTCCCAACACCTGGCTCGCCATGTCGGCCGGTTGCCGGCATCATTGGAATGTACAGCAGCGCTGCTGGGTGCCGGACATTACCGGCGCAGGGCAGACGAGCCGCCAGTCCGTGTCAGTCGTGGGCGATGCGGCCGGTATCATTGGGGCCGATGCGTCTGTTCTGCATGGCGAAGCGGTGGCCTGCGAGGTGGCTGCATGCCTTGAAGGTAAGCAACCGGGTGTTGTCGGAAACGCAGCCCACCCATTGCTGGCTTGGCAACACCGCACGCTGCGGCGCTGTCTTGATCAGTTTTATCCACCGGCGCAGGAATTTGAGCTGCCGCCGGATGACGAGACCGTAGTCTGTCGCTGTGAGGAAGTGACTGCCGGGGAGATCAGGCGGGTGGCCGCATTGGGCTGTGTCGGCCCAAACCAGGGCAAGGCGTTTACCCGCTGTGGCATGGGGCCCTGCATGGGGCGTAAGTGCGGTGTGACGGTCAGCCGGCTGATTGCCGAGCACCATGGCCTTTCCATGCATGAGGTCGGGCACTACCGGATCCGGCCGCCGGTCAAGCCGATCAACGTGGGCCAGCTTGCTGATCTTGAGACAGATGCTGACGCGCACACGGACTGATGCGGTAGCGGTCTAGGCCTTCATCTCCAGGCGCCGGCGGTGCAGCGCCGGTTCGGTATACCCGTTGCACGCCTCGCGTCCGCCAAAGATCAGGTCCTGCGCCGCCTTGAACGCATGGCCGTTGAACTCCGGCGCCATGTCGATGTAGAGCGGATCACCGGCGTTCTGACGATCAACCACCGCGGCCATCCGCGCCAGTGCTGCGTTGACCTGGTCTTCGGTCACGACGCCGTGGTGCAGCCAGTTGGCAATGTGCTGGCTCGAGATTCGCAGCGTCGCCCGGTCTTCCATCAGTCCGATGTTGTTGATGTCGGGTACTTTAGAGCAGCCCACGCCCTGGTCTATCCAGCGCACCACGTAGCCGAGAATGCCCTGGCAGTTGTTGTCGAGTTCCGCCTGTAGTTCCTCATCCGACCAGTGGGTGTCCGGCGCCAGCGGCAGGGTCAGAATATCGTCCAGGTTGGCCCGTGCCCGGGACCGAAGTACCGCCTGCTGTGCCTGTACGTCGACCTGGTGGTAGTGCATGGCGTGCAGCGTTGCGGCTGTCGGTGACGGCACCCAGGCCGTGGTCGCACCAGCCTTCGGGTGGGAGATTTTGGCGTCCATCATGGCTGCCATTTCGTCCGGCATCGCCCACATGCCTTTGCCGATCTGTGCGTGACCCGGCAGGCCGCAGGCCAGCCCGATGTCCACATTCCAGTCTTCGTAAGCCGTTATCCAAGGTTGGGCTTTCATCTGGGCCTTGCGGATCATGGGCCCGGCCTCCATGGCGGTGTGTATTTCATCACCAGTTCTGTCAAGAAAACCGGTATTGATAAAGATCACCCGGTCGGCAGCCGGACGGATACATTCCTTGAGGTTGACTGTGGTGCGGCGTTCCTCGTCCATGATCCCGATCTTGATGACGCACGCCGCCAGTCCGAGGGCTTTTTCGACCCGGCCAAACAGCTTGACGGCAAAGGCGACTTCTTCCGGGCCGTGCATCTTCGGCTTGACGATATAGATCGATCCCGTCCGGGAATTTCGAACCGGGCCGCTGCCGTTCAAGTCGTGCAAGGCGATCAGGCTGGTGATCACGGCATCCATGATGCCTTCAAAGACCTCGTCACCCTGTCGGTCGAGAATGGCCGGATTGGTCATCAGGTGGCCGACGTTTCGAACCAGCATCAGCGAGCGGCCGGGCAGGGTCAGGCTCCCGCCGCCGGGAGTACTGTATTTACGATCGGGATTGAGTGACCGGTCGACGGTGCCACCGCTCTTGTCGAACCGGGCCGCGAGATCACCTTTCATCAGCCCCAGCCAGTTTCGGTAGACACCGATTTTCTCTTCAGCGTCCACGGCCGCCACCGAATCCTCCAGGTCCTGGATGGTGGTGATGGCAGATTCCAGGACCACATCACAGACGCCGGCCACACTTTCGCGGCCGACCGGATGATCGCGGTCGATCCGGATCTCGATATGCAGGTTGTGGTGTTTTAGCACGATGCAGCCGGGTTGCGCCGGATCACCGTTGAACCCCACCAGCTGTTCCGGTTGGGCCAGGCCACACGAGGAATCCGTGTTGTGTGTGGCTGAGAGGACACCATCGATGATTGCATAGCCCGTGACATCGGCATGAGAGACCCCGTTAAGCGGTACGGCCTGGTCGAGAAAACCGTTGCTGTAGTCGACCACCCGCTGGCCGCGGACCGCGTTATAGGCGCTGCCTTTTTCGGCGCCATCGGTTTCGGGCAGCACGTCCGTACCGTACAGTGCGTCATACAGAGAGCACCATCTCGCGTTCGCAGCGTTGAGTGCGTAGCGGGCATTGTTGACCGGGACCACCAGTTGCGGCCCGGCAATGGTGGTGATCTCGTCGTCCACCCCGGCCGTGGTCACGCTGAAGTCGGGACCTTCTTCGACCAGATAGCCGATCTGGCTCAGAAAGTCGCGATAGGCTGGTGGGTCGTGCGCGTCGCCCGGGTGTGATCTGTGCCACTCGTCGATCTGCGCCTGTAAGGTATCTCGATTGTCCAGCAGCGCCCGGTTTTCAGCTGTCAGATCATCGACAATGGCGCCGAATTCAGCCCAGAAACTGTCCGCATCCACACCGGTCCCCGGGAGGGCGCTGTGGGTGATGAAGTCGTACAGGTCACTGTCGACCTGCAGGCTATGGCTATTGATACGCTGTGTCACAGGTCATCCTTTTCGGTTGTTCGTACGGTTGTCGGAAGTCATCAACCCACCGTACTCGGGTTAGTCACGTTTACCGGCATTCACACACAAGGGCGATATCATAGACCAGCGGTCAACCCCGGCAAAACAGGCGCTCGGGGTGCGACGCGGGTTCAGTGCTTATTCAAAAGTGTGCCGTAGCCTGCTATGGCATCGTCGATCCCGGCACGCCGCAGGGTGTCCCAGACCGTAGCCTGGTTGCTGCAGACCACAGGTTTGCCCAGTCGATCTTCGAGTGCATCAACAACATCGATTGACCGCAGGGCGCCACAACTGATAAACAGGGCATCGGCCTCTGGCCGGTCCACCCCCTGTGCGAAGTCGGCGATGAATGCAGGCGTCACCCGCACCATGTCGCTGTCTTTTTCCAGGTTAAGGCCCTGCAGGTTGACAATTTCAAGACCGGTTGCCGCCATGTAATCCGCTTCTCGGCGGTTAATTTCGTCCAAATAGGGTGTAGCGACCGCGATTTTCCGGGCGCCCAGGGTGTTCAGTGCCCGCAGCACGGCGGTGATGATGGATGTGGGTTGTGCGTTGGGCGCACCTTTTCTGAGTTCACGGAAGACTGTGTCCTCACCGATAACCAGGCTGCCCGACGTACAGGCGTAGCAGATCACATCCAGAGAGCCATCGGGCAGGATGTTGCGTGCGGCATCGGCGAGCAGATCTGCCTGGGCTGCCAGGGTGGCAGAGGTGATGCTGTCGGGAATGTGTATCCGTGTGAAGTGCACGCCGACCCCGTCGGGAGTGAGGCGATGGACATCGTCTTCGATGGTCTGTTCAGTGGCCAGCAGCACATAGCCGATTTTGGCGCGGTGGTGTCGGCCCTGATCAAAACGAATGTCAGCCTGGACATCGGCAGGGGTATTCATCGGTATCTCTTCGGTCGATCGTAAAGATCCAAGTCACTCAGTGTGCCACGTTATGACACCGTCTGAGTATTGTTGCAGCTGGACTGCCGACATGAAATCGATACTGCGATCGGTGTTCCCAAGCCACAGACCAACCAGAAAAGTACTGGGGTTGTGTTTGGCCCGGCCCTGTAATACAAACAGGCTCTGCCAGGAGTGTGCCATGCCATCAGCCAGTCAAAGTCACCACTACGATATTCACGTGTTCTGCTGTATCAACGAGCGCGCACCGGGTCATCCGCGGGGATCCTGCACCGCCCGTGGTTCGCAGGCCCTGCAGGCTTACATGAAGGCCCAGGGTAAGGCGCTCGGTCTGGGCAGCCGGGTCCGGATCAATAAGAGCGGCTGCCTGGAGCGGTGTGAACTCGGGCCGACGATGGTGATCTACCCCGAAGGAGTGTGGTACACGTATAACTCTGAGGCCGATATCGACGAAATACTCGAGCACCACGTGCTGGGCGGTGAGCGTGTTGAAAGACTGCTGCTCGAACCCGGTCAGACACGGCCGCGGCCGACCGATCCGCCCCGGCTGACACTGCAGGTGGCCGATGTGTCGCTGACGGCACCGGCCGTCAAGCGGTTCGTGCTGCGCTCGCCCGATGACACCGACCTGCCGGCCTACCCGGCGGGGGCCCACATTGATTTGTTCACCGAACCGGGGCTGCGCCGCTCCTACTCGCTGGCAGGTGATCCGGCCGACCGCGAGCAATACGTACTTGGCGTGCGCCGGGAACAGGACAGCCGCGGGGGCTCGAGCTGGCTGTTTGATCAGCTTTCTGCGAATAGCAAGGTGACGGCGTCGGTGCCGAGAATCAGTTTTGCGCTGGCAACCGACGCGACGATGCACACACTGATCGCCGGCGGCATCGGCATCACACCGATCCTCGCCATGGGACACGAACTCAAGACACGCTCTGAAGACTACCACCTGCATTACTGCACACCGAGCGAAGCCGAGACGCCTTTCCTTGAAGAGGTCCGGTCTGTGTTCGGCCCCAGGGTCACGTTTCATCACGACGGCGGTGATCCGGCCACAGGGCTGGACGTCCAAGCTTTGCTGGCGGACCCGGTTACGGGCCAGCACATTTATGTGTGCGGCCCGGCGGGTTTGGTTGAGAGTGCCCGGCTGCACAGCAGTCACTGGCCCGAAGAGGCGTTTCATTCGGAACTGTTTGCCGTCGAACCGGCTACCGACGAGCTGCCCAACGAGGCTTTCGATGTCTTTCTGTCCCGGCAGAAAATGACCCTCAGCGTGCCCCCCGAGCGGTCCATCCTCGAGGTGGTACGGGACGCAGGTGTCGCCGTCGAGACGTCCTGTGAAGATGGGTTGTGCAGCTGCTGCTGGACGCGACTTCTGGGCGGGGAGGCCGATCATCGGGATCATGTGCTCAGCAGCGCTGAAAAGCTGGCCAACGAATCGATCATGATTTGTGTCTCACGCGCTGCCGACGGCGAGACGCTGATACTCGATCTCTAGCTTTAAACCTAATTAGATGCTCGCTCGCCGGTCCACGGTGGCTGCATGGCTTCAGGCAGTCGTCACGATAGCCTGGGTAGATCAGCTGAGCCAGTCGCTGTCTTCAAAGACCTCGATCAATGTCGGCACGTCGGCAGTGAGCGCATCGGTGACCGCCGATCGGAACGTGGCTTCGCTGTCAGGTCGGTTGCTCTTACAGCCACAGGCGGCTGCCAGTTGTAGGTAGTCCGGATTGATGCCGTCGACACCCACAGCCGGTATTTTACGTTGTGTCATGTCATCCCGGATCTGTTTGAGGCCGGCATTGTTCCAGACAATGATCGGTAGCGACAGCCGCAGTTCAGCAGCCGTGATCAGTTCCTGCACGGTGAACATAAAGCCGCCGTCGCCAGCGAGGACCACCACCGGTGTATCACCCAGCGCGAGCTTGCCGCCGATGCCGTTGGGCAGACCACAGCCCAGCGTGCAGTAGCCGGCGGGGTAGTGCCACTGCCGCGGCTGCTCCACCGGAAAGGCGAACGCACCGGTATACACCACCTGACAGATGTCGCCGGCAATGACGGCATCGCCCGGCAATTCCTCGCGCAGTGCGTCAAGCAGGCGGATATGGCGGGACTCACTGTCCGTCAGGTCATCGACCAGCGAGCGGCACACGGCAGCGACCTCGCCCGCGGTGTCGTGATTCTGGGTCTGCTCCCCCAGTGCGGTCAGTAGTTCACGGGCGGCGAGGCTCGCGTCTCCCACGATGCCGATCGCGGCGGGGTAGAGGTCGTTCATCTTTCGTGAATCGATGTCGATGCGGATCAACTGGCCGTTCAGTGCCATCCGTTCGACAAAGCTGTCGGTCTCGGACATTTCAGTGCCGATGGCGAGAATGACATCGGCCTGGGCTAGAAAGTCCCGGGCCTGGGGCCGGACGATGCCGCCGCCGATACACAGTGGGTGGGAATCGGGCACCACGCCTTTACCGGCGGTGGTGGTGATCACGGCGGCATCCAGGCGCTCGGCTATCTGTGTGAGTAGGGGTGCGGTGCCCACCGCGCCGCCGCCGGCATAGATCAGTGGGCGCTCGGCCTGTCGCAGCAGTTCAGCCGCTTCGCGGATTGCAGAACCCGCCGGCGCCGGCCGGCTGGGTACTGTCCTGCGCTGCCAGGTCGTGCTGACTGGTTGCGCCAGGACATCAATAGGCACGGCAATGTGGACCGGTCGCGGCCGTTCAGAGGCAAAAATAGAAAACGCCTGCCCGATCAGTTCTTCCAGGTCATCGGGTGAGCGGGCGGTGGCACTGAGTGCGGTCAGCGGGCGGGTGACCGCTTCAAGATCGGTGACCTCGTGCAGGCAGCCCCAGCCTTTGCCCAGACTGTAGCTGGCGGTGGTACTCGAAATCACCAGCACCGGAATGGAATCGGCAAAGGACTGGCCCATTGGTGTGCAGGCGTTGGTGACACCGGGACCTGAAATCAGCACACACACCCCAGGTTTACCGCCAAGGCGCGCATAGCCGTCGGCCATGAAGCCGGCGCCCTGCTCGTTGCGCGCCTGTACATGTCGGATGTTGCTGTGGGCGAGGCCGCGGTACAGGTCCAGTGTATGCACACCGGGAATGCCGAAGACGGTATCTACCTCGTAACTCTCCAGCAGTGATATGAGCGCTTCGCCGCAGCTGACCGATCGTGTCATGGTGTTTGCTCCGTACTTTTCATCTTCTGGATCGGGTTCACACTGGCGGCCGGCCACCGGTGCGACACCGTTCAGATTATGAGGGATTCCAGGGGAGTCAGTCAGCCTGTGCCAGGTGCGTTAGCACCTGCTCAGTCACCTGCTCAGTTGTTGCTTGGCCGCCCAGGTCCGGTGTCAGCGTACCGTGCTGCACGGTACGGTCCACGGCCTGTTCGATAGCCCGCGCCACAGCAGGCTGGTGGAAACTGAATTCAAACATCATCGCCACACTGAGTATGGCGCCGATCGGGTTGGCCATGCCCAGATCGGTGAGATCGGGCGCCGAGCCATGGACCGGCTCGTAGATCGCCGCCGCGCCGGCGTCGGCCGTCCGGGTCAGGCCGGGCAGCGATGCCGACGGCAGCATGCCCAGAGAGCCTGTAATCGTGCCGGCGAGATCGGAGAACAGGTCACCGAACAGGTTGTCCCCCAGGATCACATCGAAGTGGGCCGGTTGCTGCATCAGCTGGTAGGCCGCATTGTCTGCGTAGAGCAGTTCGAGCTCGACGTCGGGGTATTCAGAGCGGCCGATGTCCTCGACCACCTGCCGCCACAGGACATAGCTTTGCATCACATTGGCTTTATCGATGGAAGTGACCCGGCCACGGCGGCGTCGGGCCAGCGCAAAGGCGACCCTGGCAATGCGCTCGATCTCGGGTGTGGTATAGAGGTTGGTGTCAAACGCCCGGAAGCCGCCACCTTCAGTCGGCTCAATCCCGCGTGGCTGGGCAAAAAACGCACCGCCGCAGAGCTCGCGCACCACCATCACGTCGGCCTGCTCAGCCAGGCCCTCGCGAAACGGTGTGGCGTGGGTTAATGCCGGGTAGCCCCGAGCCGGGCGCAGGCCGGCATACACATCCAGCGTGTGGCGCAGGCGCATCAGGCCGTCTTTATCTTGCGGCCCGCCGTCGATCTTGATCTGATCCCATTTAGGGCCACCGACTGCGCCCACCAGCACAGCGTTGGCCCGGGTTGCTTTGTCCGCGGTGTCGTCAGTGCAGAACACACCGTGCTCATCGTAGGCTGCACCGCCCAGCAGATCGTGTTCGAGATCGATTCGAAGGCCGTTCGCCCCGGCGGCTTGTTCCATGCACGCGACGGCCGCATCAGTCACCTCAGGTCCGATACCATCGCCGCCGAGGACCAGGACACTGAATGTGGAAGCGTTCACGGTGTGCACCGGGCTGGGTTCCGGGTTTATCTGCCGTGTGTGTTCGCCCTGATCCAGTCGATGACCAGCTGCGTCCTAGGCGGAAGCGCGATCCAGGATCGCCGGAATCTTGTCTTCCCAGCCGATGGCCATGACATGCACACCGCGCGTCATGTCACGCAGTTCACGGACCGTGTTGCTGGCAATCACGATACTGATGTCGGCGACCTTGGCCTTGTCGTCACCGGCCGCGTCGATTTTATCGATGAGGTCCTGCGGGATATCGACGCCCGGGATCTTGTCGTTCATGTATTGCGCCATCTTGACCGATTTGATCGGGATGATGCCGGCCAGCACCGGTTTTTCCGGTTTGGCTTTGGTCATGAACCGGTCAAACGCGGCTACGTCGTAGATCGCCTGGGTCTGAAAAAACTCAGCGCCCGCATCGGCCTTGCGCTTCATATTGTCGATCTCGAGCGCCAGGTCGCTGGCGCCCGGGTTGGCCACTGCGCCGATGGTGAGCTGCGGCGTGCCTTTAAGCGCATTGCCGCTGAGATCGGTGCCGTTGTTGAGGGCACAGGCGGCCTCGAGTAATTGTGAGGCGAACAGGTCGAATACCGGTTTGGCGTCCGGATGATCGCCGTTCTTCGGGGGATCACCGCCCATGAAGACCACGTTGGAGACACCCAGCGCCGCCGCACCGAGGATGCTGGCCTGAATGGCCAGCCGGTTCTTGTCGCGCGAGGTCATCTGCACGATGGGCTCGATACCGCGGTCGATCAGCAGGTGGCCGACGGCAACCGGGTCCATGGCCATGCGGGCGGCATGGGATTCGGTCAGGTTGAATGCTGTGACGAGATCGCGCAGCAGGTCGGCCTTGGCAAAGAGCTCGTCAAGATCTGTGCCTTTCGGGGGGGTGAGTTCGCTGGTCACCACAAACGATGAAGACTTCAAAGCCTTAGCCAGCTTACTCATCGTGCGTATCTCCGCTGCATGGCCTTCTAGGATGCCGGATGCCTG